>OGWZ01000223.1_pt1 | contig 68853 bp, 53 predicted proteins | sample 1576141 | NCBI WGS metagenome assembly OGWZ01 (sample SAMEA3541512, study PRJEB24748) | human gut metagenome | biome: human gut; feature: human-associated habitat; material: faeces | place: China | collected 2012
AGCCGCCGGAGCGGTGCTTAAGCCGTCAGGCGGGAATTGTGCGGTGTTGCCATAGAATTCACACCCCCGCCGTGGATGCACAACTCCGCGGCGGGGGTGCGTTCTATACGCTGCCACTTGCCCCAAACCGGGGGATAGGCTATAATGAAGGAACCAAACAAAAGGAGCATTTTTGCATGAACATCCGTCCCGCGCAGCCGGGTGATTTGCCCGCGCTGCTTGAAATATTTGCCCATGCCCGCGCTTTTATGGCACAGACCGGCAACCCCACCCAGTGGCCCGCTACCTACCCCGACGCAGAGCTGATGCAGCAGCAGATCGCCCGCGGCGTCTGCTATGTTCTGGAGGGTAATGCCCGCCCGGAGGCAACGTTCTGTTACATTCCCGGCCCGGAACCGACTTATGCCGAAATCTATGATGGTGGCTGGCCGGATGATGCTCCCTATGCCACCATCCACCGCATGGCATCGGCCGGGCGGGTGCATGGGGCGGCGGCAATCTGCTTTGCCTGGTGCGCGGCCCGCGGTCTGCCCCTGCGCGCCGATACCCACGCGGACAACAAAGTAATGCAGCACCTGCTGGAGAAAAATGGCTTTGTGCGCTGCGGCAATATTACACTGGCGGATGGAACTTCCCGCATTGCCTACCATTGCACTGTGCCGTCGCGCGGGGGCAAACAGCAAACTGCTGCCCAGGCCGCCGCAGCGCTGGCCCAGGCAGCCAAAGCTCTGCCCAAACCAGCCGACGGCCCGCTGCTGGTTGCATTGGATGGCCGCTGCGCCGCGGGCAAAACCACCATTGCCGCCCAGATGGCCCGGCAATACGGCTGGGGTGTGGTGCACTTGGATGACTTCTTTTTGCAGCCGATCCAGCGCACCCCCCAGCGCATGGCGGAGCCCGGCGGCAACCTGGACCGCGAACGCCTGATTGCCGAGGTGCTGGAACCCCTGCGCGCCGGGCAGCAGGGGAGCTACCGCCTGTTTGACTGCCGCACGATGGCGCTTGCCCCCGGCACTGTACCGCTGCCCCAGACGCCGATCATTTTGTTGGAAGGTTCCTACTCCTGCCACCCGGATCTGTGGAATTACTGCGCCTTGCACGCCTTTGTGGATGTGGAGCCTGCCGAGCAGCTGCGCCGCCTTGCCGCGCGCGCCCCGGAAAAGCTGGAAGATTTCAAAACCAGATGGATCCCCAAAGAGGAAACCTATTTTGCACATTTCCAGATCCCGGAACGGTGCGAGGTGAAGGTATAATTACGGCACGTTTTGTAAGACCCTGCCGGCCTATAAAATGCTGTCAGGGGGGATGCCCTTATCCCGCCACGAAAAATCATAAATGGTGTTGTCATAATAAAACCAAAAATCCCGGCACGATTTTCATTCCAAAATCATGCCGGGATCTTTATTATTCTATGCGAAGCCGATTAAAGTTTTTCGCCGAAGCCTTTTTTCAAAAAGGCTGGAAAGGCAAACTTAAAATCAACCCTTGTTCTTTTTGCTGGTGGCCTTCATGCGCAGGTCGTGGTCCAGGATGCGCTTGCGGATGCGCAAGTTCTCCGGAGTAACTTCCAGCAGCTCGTCCGGTGCCAGGAATTCCAGGCAGCCTTCCAGGCTGAACTTGGTCACGGGGATCAGGCGCAGAGCATCGTCACTGCCGGATGCACGGGTGTTGGTCAGGTGCTTGGTCTTGCACACGTTGACGGTGATGTCCTCACCGGTCGGGGTGTAGCCAACAACTTCGCCCTCGTAAACCTTTTCGCCTGCGGTCACAATCAGGGTGCCGCGCTGCTGGGCGTTGAACAGACCGTAAGTGACGGCATCGCCGGTATCAAAGCTGATCAGGGAGCCGGTGGAACGGGTGGCAATGGGGCCGCACCATTCTTCGTAACCATCAAAAATGGTGTTCATGATGCCTTCGCCGTGGGTGTCGGTCAGGAACTGGCTGCGGTAGCCGAACAGGCCGCGGCTGGGCATACGGAACTCCAGACGGGAACGGTTGTTCATCATCTGCATGTTCATCAGGATGGCCTTGCGGGCGCCCAGAGCGGTCATAACGTTGCCCTGATAGGTTTCCGGCACGTCAATCACAACGCGCTCCATGGGCTCCATGGTCTTGCCGTTCTCCTCATGGGTCAGAACATGCGGGGGGCTGACCTGCAGCTCGTAACCTTCGCGGCGCATGGTCTCAATCAGGATGGACAGGTGCATTTCGCCACGGCCCATTACGCGGAAGGAATCGTTGGTGGCGGAATCTTCCACACGCAGGGCAACGTCCTTCAGCAGCTCGCGCTGCAGGCGGTCACGGATCTGGCGGCTGGTGACGTACTTGCCTTCCTTGCCGGCAAACGGGGAATCGTTGACGGAGAAGGTCATCTCAACGGTAGGATCGTTGATCTTAACAAAGGGCAGCGGCTCAACCTTGCTGGGGTCGCACACGGTGTTGCCGATGGAAATATCGGGCAGACCGGCAAAGGCAACAATATCACCGGCAGCGGCCTGCTCAATGGGCTCACGGCCGTTTGCCTTAAAGTCAAACAGCTTGGTGATGCGGCCGGTCATGTGCAGGTCGGGGTTGTGCCAGTCGCAAACCTGAACAGCCTGGCCAACCTTGATGATACCGTTCTGCACGCGGCCAACGCCCATGCGGCCCACAAAGTCGTTGTAGTCCACGCTGGAAACCAGCATCTGCATCGGGGCTTCGGGTTCACCCTCCGGCGGGGTAACGTACTTCAGGATGGTATCAAACAGCGGCTTCAGGTCGGTGCCGTTTTCGGGGTGGGTCCAATCATAGCTGGCGGTGCCGTTACGGCCGGAGCAGAACACCATCGGGCTGTCCAGCTGCTCGTCGGTAGCGCCCAGGTCCATCAGCAGCTCCAGGATCTCGTCAATAACTTCCTGAATGCGGGCGTCGGGACGGTCGATCTTGTTGACGGCAATGACCAGGGACAGATTTTGCTGCAAAGCTTTCTGCAGAACAAAACGGGTCTGGGGCATGCAGCCTTCGGCTGCGTCAACCAGCAGCAGAACGCCGTTGACCATTTTCAGCACGCGTTCTACCTCGCCGCCAAAGTCGGCGTGGCCCGGGGTGTCAACAATGTTGATCTTGACGCCTTCATAGACGCAGGAGCAGTTCTTTGCCAGGATGGTGATGCCGCGTTCACGCTCGATGGCGCCGGAGTCCATCACACGCTCAGCAACCTGCTGATTGGAGCGGAATGCGCCGGACTGCTTCAGCATCTGATCCACGAGGGTGGTCTTGCCATGGTCAACGTGAGCGATAATGGCAATATTGCGAAGATTTTCTTGGATCATAACCTACGATACCTCTTTATACTTTCAAAATCTGGGGTTTGGTGCACGAACATAGGTTGCGGCAGGGGTTAACATCCCAACTGCAGCACACTTATACTATATTGTACGGCACCATGATGAAATTGTCAAGAATCGTAAATTGTTTTTTCTTATGGTATAATTAAAAATAATCGTGGGGAATTGCGCGGTTTTCTGGTTATTCTACCAACAACATGGTTTGCGGTAAATAACCCAAAAGAGGGGAAAGGCCGCTGCATATACCCCTTGCATTGATTGGGAAAGGGAAGAACTATGCCAAAGACACGCCGTAAGGTCAACATCATTGGTCACCGCAACCCGGATACAGACTCTATCTGCTCTGCGCTGGCCTATACCTACCTGAAAAACCAGCTGGGGGATGCTGTGTACGAAGCCCGCCGTGCCGGGCAGATCAACCGCGAAACCGCCTTTGTGCTCAAGCATTTTGGGGTGGAGCCGCCGCGCCTGTGTACCGACGTCAGCCCCCAGGTGAAGGACATCGACATCCGCGAGCAGCCCGGCATTGATAAGGAAATGAGCATCCGTGCCGCATGGAGCATGATGCGCGACACCGAGATCGATACCTTGTGCGCCATTGACGAGGATAAAGAACTGCTGGGCCTGATCACCGTTAAGGACATTGCCAATGCCAATATGGACCTATTTGATACTGAGGTTCTGGCAAAATCCAAGACGAGCTACAAAAACGTGCTCAGCACCCTGGAAGGCGAAATGCTGCTGGGCGACCCCGATGCCTGCATTACCTCCGGCCGCATTTTTATTGGCACCAGCCCGGAAATTATGGATGGTGCCGTGAACCCCGGCGATATTGTGCTGGTGTCCAACCGGTACGAAGTGCAGATGTGCGCCATTGATTGTGGCGCCGGTGCCATTGTTGTCTGCTGCGGCTCTGCTGTGCCGCGTACCATTTTGGCCCGCGCACAAGAAAAAGGATGCATTGTCATTACCACCCCGTTTGATACGTACGCCGCCGCCCGCCTGATTTCCACCGCCGCCCCGGTGCGTCACTTTATGCGCAGCAAGAACCTGTTGGAATTCAGTGTGAATACTGCAGTGGAAGACGCCCGCAAGGTCATGGCCAATGTGCGCCACCGCTATTTCCCCATCCTGGATGCCAATGGCAAATATTGCGGTGTCATCAGCCGCCGTAATTTGTTGAACGTGCACCGCAAGCAGGTCATTATGGTGGACCACAACGAGCGCGGTCAGGCTGTGGATGGTCTGGAGCAGGCGGAGATTCTGGAGATCATCGACCATCACCGTCTTGGAGCACTGGAAACTGCCGGGCCGGTGTATTTCCGCAACGAGCCGGTTGGCTGCACCGCTACTATCATCAGCCGCATGTATGAAGAGCACGGTGTAGAGATCCCACCCCAGATTGCAGGCCTGCTGCTTTCCGCTATTCTGTCGGACACGCTGATGTTCCGTTCGCCTACCTCCACGCCGCTTGATCAGCACATTGCCGAAAAGCTGGCCAGGATCGCGGGCGAGGAGATCCCCTCCTATGCGGAGCAGATGTTTGAAGCCGGCGCCGACCTGACGGGCCGCACGGCGGACGATGTGTTCTTCTCTGACTTTAAGGTATTCAGCCGCGGCGATGCCAAGTTCGGCGTTGGCCAGGCTATTTACATGACCTCCAACTCCCGCTCGGCGGCAGAAACGCTCATCACGCCATTTTTGCCGGAAGCACTGGCCCAGGCCGGTGTGCCCATGGTGTTCTTTATGTGCACCGATATGCGTGCTCAGGCCACAGACCTGCTGTTCTGCGGCCAGCAGGCGGAAGAAATTGTGCGCAGCGCATTCCATGTGGAAACCAAGGACGGCAAAGCTGTGCTGCCCGGGGTTGTCAGCCGCAAAAAGCAGCTGATCCCCCCGCTGATGGCGGCATTGCAGGCACTGCAAGCGTAAGTTAGGAGTTAGGAAGTAGGAGGTAGGAGTTATCTCAATTAGAGATTAGAAATGAGAAATTAGGAATTTGAGCTGAACCAAGGGCGGCGGGGGAAGTTTCGGGATGATGCGGAGTGAGGCCCCGGCGGCTATGCCGATGGGGTGGGGTGCCAGCGCCCGGTATGTCCCGGAACTTCACACCATCGCCCGCGGGCAACTACCAGGTTCCGAGGCCTCAGACTAATAATTATTCTGATATTTATACATTGCTTTAAGATGGCCGTGAATGTTCTTTATTTTAGTACATTTGCGGCTTTTTGTTGCCGTTCGACATGATTTCACCAATTAAAATTAACGCTTTTTTCACCTTTTGACGTTGAACACGGTGTATAATAATCTAATACACTGTATAATGCAACGATAAGTCTCAAAAGTAAAAGGAGGACAAACCATGGGTGAGTATGCGGCAATCGAAAAAGAAGCCAAGCTGTTTACAGAACTGTGTGTGCATAACGATGCCATTGATCCGAACCTGTTTGATGAGTTCGGTGTAAAGCGCGGCCTGCGCGATAAGGACGGCAACGGTGTGCTGGCCGGGATTACCAATATTTCCCGCATTGATGCGTTTGAAATGCGTGACGGCGTTAAAACCCCCTGTGATGGCAAGCTGTGGTACCGCGGGTATAACGTGTATGACCTGATCCGTGGTTTGCGCGGCAAGCGCTATGGCTTTGAGGAAGTTGCCTACCTGCTGCTGCTTGGCGATCTGCCCAACGAACAGCAGCTGCATGAATTTACCGACTGCCTGACCAAATGCCGTGCCCTGCCCAGCAACTTTGTGCGGGACGTTATCATGAAAGCCCCCAGCAAGGATCTGATGAACAGCCTGACCCGCAGCGTGCTGACCCTGGCTTCTTATGATGATTCGGTGGGGGATAACAGCCTGCAGACCCAGATGGAGCAGTGCATCAAGCTGATCAGTGTCTTCCCCATGCTGGCGGTGTATGGCTACCATGCCTATAATTACTACCTGAATGACGGCAGCATGTACATCCACCGCCCGCGGCCGGAGCTTTCGGCGGCAGAAAACCTGCTGCAGATGCTGCGCCCCGACCAGCAGTATACCCCGCTGGAAGCCCATGTTCTGGATATTGCTCTTCTGCTGCACATGGAGCACGGCGGCGGCAATAACTCCACTTTCACCACCCGCGTGGTCACTTCTTCGGGGGCGGATACCTACTCGGTCATTGCAGCGGCGCTTTCCAGCCTGAAGGGCCCCAAGCACGGCGGCGCGAACATCAAGGTCATGGAGATGATGGACGATATCCGCGCCCATGTTTCCGATGTGACCGATGAGGACGAAATGCGCGCCTACATCGGCAAAATTGTAGATAAAGAGGCCTTTGACCATAAGGGCCTTGTGTACGGCATGGGCCATGCGGTCTACTCTCTGTCGGACCCGCGCGCGGTGGTGTTCAAGAGCTTTGTGCAGCAGCTGGCCATGGCCAAGGGCCGCAAGGCGGACTTTGATTTTTATAATACGGTGGAGCGCCTGGCCCCGCAGGTGATTGCCGAAAAGCGCCATATCTATAAAGGCGTTTCCACCAACGTGGACTTCTATTCCGGCTTTGTCTACAACATGCTGGGCATCCCCGTGGAACTGTATACCCCCATGTTCGCTGTGGCTCGTGTGGTCGGTTGGAGCGCCCACCGCATGGAAGAGCTGGTCAATGTGGATAAAATCATTCGCCCCGCGTACAAAAGTGTTATGGCAACCAGAGATTACCTGCCGATGGAAAACCGCGGCTGATTTCAGCCTTGCACTGGCGGGCCAGACCTGTTAAAATTATAGCGTAAGCATTTTGGGCATAGCCGCAAAGGCTGTGCCTTTTTTGTGGTATATCAGTAGGAGGAATCCCCATGAACGAAACACAGGCATCCCAGCTGCCGGTTTATGCCGGGAATGACCTTGGTGCAGTGTGGCGCAGCAGCGCTACGGCATTCCGCCTGTGGGCCCCCACGGCGTGCAGCGCGGCACTGCACCGCTTTGCTACGGGCACGGACGCAGAGCCGGAAGCTGCCGACCTTGGCACCCTGGCCATGCAGCGCAGTGAGGGCGGCACCTGGTACCTGGAACTGGCGGGTGACCTGGCCGGGCAGTATTACCAGTATGAGCTGCAGTTCCAGGATGGAACCTCCACCGTTACAGCGGACCCATATGCCCATGCAGCCGGGGCAGGGGGCACCCGCAGCATGGTGCTGAACCAGGCCGCCGCCGTGCCGGACGGCTGGCAGAAGGATGAACGCCCGGCTATCCCCGCCCATGCCCGCAGCGTGTGGGAGGTGCATGTGGCGGATTTTACCGCCGACCCGGCCAGCGGCGTGCCGCAGGCTTACCGCGGCAAGTTTATGGGCTTTACGGTGGACGGCACCACCCTGAACGGGGACGGCGTACACCCCACCGGGCTGAACTACCTCAAGCGGCTGGGTGTGACCCATGTGCAGCTGCAGCCTATTTTTGACTTTGCCACGGTGGACGAAGTGAGCGGCGAGGACTACAACTGGGGGTATGACCCGCTGAATTATAACCTGCCGGAGGGCAGCTATGCCACCGATGCGTTCCACGGCGAGGTGCGCGTGCGGGAATGCCGCGCCATGGTGCAGGCCCTGCACAGCGCCGGGCTGGGCGTGGTGATGGATGTGGTGTATAATCATACCTATTATTCCAACAGCTGGCTGGAACGCACGGTGCCCGGCTACTGGAACCGCCGGTGGGAAAACGGAAGCCTGACCAACGGCTCCGGTTGCGGATGTGACCTTGCCAGCGAGCGCACGATGGTGTGCAAGTATCTGGTGGATTCCTGTGTGTACTGGGCCAAAGAGTACCATATTGACGGGTTCCGCTTTGACCTGATGGCTCTGCACGATGTGGAAACTATGAACGCGATCCGCGCTGCGCTGGATGCCCTGCCCGGCGGCGAAGATATCCTCATGTACGGTGAACCGTGGCAGGGCGGCAGCACCCGCATGGAACACGGCGCGATCCCCGCCAACAAACAGGCGGCGGGCCTGCTGGACAGCCGCATCGGATTTTTCTGCGATAACACCCGCGATGCCATCAAGGGCGGGGTGTTCAATGCGGGCAGCGCGGGCTACATCAACGGCGATATGCACTGTGGGTATCAAGTGCTGCATTCTATCCCGGCGTGGCGCGGTGGTCAGGCGGATTTTATGCCCCAGGCGCCGGGCCAGGTGGTGCAGTATGTTTCGGCTCATGATAACTATACCCTGTGGGATAAGCTGAAATGCGTGGCCCGCCGCGGGGATTATGCCGCGCCGGATGCCGATCTGCTGGCCCAGAACCGCATGGCGGCGGGTATTTACCTGACCTGCCAGGGTCTGCCGTTCATGCAGGGGGGCGAAGAGTTTGCCCGCACCAAGCATGGCGACCACAACACCTACCGCGGCCCGCTGGAGCTGAACCGCCTGGATTGGACGCGCGCCGCCCAGCTGGAGGAGCTGGTGCAGTATTATCACGGACTGTTGGAAATCCGCAAGGCGTATCCGGAGCTTTCCGGTATGGCGGGGGATGCAGAACCCTGCATTCTGTCCCTGCCGGGGTGGCTGATCGGCTTTGTGCCAGAGCGCCGGGGCGAAAGCCTGCCAGGGCGGCTGGCCGTTTATTATAACCCGGAGCGCACCCGCCAGTGGGCGGCCCTGCCTGCCGGGAGCTGGCGCTATCTGTGCGATGGTACCCGTGCCGCCGCCGAACCTTTTGGCCCCGCCTGCCGCAATGCCATCGAACTCGCCCCCGTCAGCGTGACGATTTTGAAGGTGGAATGAGTTTACGGGGGTTTTTGTTCCTTCTTTGAAAAGAAGGAAGCAGAAACTTTAAGGCAATACCGCATAATTCTAAGTGTCGATACGGCGAGCGAGGTGCGGCAGATGCCGTGCCGCAGCCGCCGAAGCGGTGCTTAAGCCGTAAGGCGGGAATTGTGCGGTGTTGCCTTAATATTGCAGCTTTATTATACCATAGGGATGCAAGCGGATAAAACTTTCCTGAAAGTAAAATAAGATTTTTCCTGAATGGAGAAATACGGTATGGTGTGCCACACCGCGCCGTGGTATGCTGGAAGCACACAAGGGAGGGCATAAACCATGAAACTGATGCTTGCACAAAATACCGCGCAGCAGCGCGCTGCCGCCCGTACTGAACAGCAGGCACAGCGCCGGGCAGCTGCCTGCAAAAATGCCCTTGCCGCCCGCCGCTTGGCGGTTTATCAGGCCCGGCGGACGGAATGGTAGGCGGGCCAACCCCTGCGCTGACGGCAAAGGGGCAGGGGAGAGCGCGCCGCCGCTGCGTGCGATAATTTATGAATAGCATGTAAAATCATACAGAATCATGGAAGGCCAGCCTTTTTCGGGCTGGTCTTATTTTTTGCGCCATGGTATAATGTCCCTAAGTCACGAACAAAACTGTAGAATAAGGAGAGAAGGAACCCATGAAATTTTCCGAAATGCCCTATGAGCGCCCGGACATGAGCGCCCTGAAAGAACAGTTTGCCGCACTGACCGAGCGTTTGCAGAACGCCCCCGACTATGCCGCTGCCCGCGCCGCTTTTTTGGAGGAGCAGGTGCTGAACAAGCATGTGGATACCCTGTTCACCCTGGCCAGCGTGCGCCATACCATTGATACGCGGGATAAGTTCTATGATGAAGAGATGGAATTTGCCAACAGCGCCATGCCGCAGATCCAGCAGTGGCAGGATTCCTGGACCGCCGCCATGCTGGCAAGCCCCTACCGCAAAGACTTTGCCGAAGAATACGGCGACCTGATGTTTGTGAACGCCGAAATTGAGCGCAAGGCATTCTCGCCCGATATCATGGAGGAACTGCAGCAGGAAAACGAGCTGACCCAGCAGTATGGCAAGCTGCTGGCCAGCGCACAGATCCCGTTTGAAGGCGGGGTATACACTCTGTCCCAGCTTAGCCCGTTCAAGAATGACCCGGACGATGCCCGCCGCCTGGCCGCCTGGAAAGCCGAGGGCCAGTGGTATAAGGACAACCAGAAACAGCTGGATGATATTTATGACAAGCTGACCCACCTGCGGGATAAGATGGGCAAAAAGCTGGGATACGAGGGTTACACCACCCTGGGCTACTACCGCATGGGCCGCAACTGCTATACCAAAGCGGATGTAGAAAAGTTCCGTGCCGCCGTGGTCAAGTATCTGGTGCCGCTGGCGGACAGCATCTACCGTGAGCAGGCCAAGCGCCTGGGCAAGCAGTACCCCATGAGCTTTGCCGATAACGCCCTGATGTTCCGTTCCGGCAACCCCGCCCCCTGCGGCGATGCCGATGCCATTCTGGCCCAGGGTAAAAAATTCTATGAGGAACTTTCACCTGAAACCGGCGTCTTCTTTAACACCATGCTGGACAATGAGCTGCTGGACGTGCTTTCCACCCCTGGCAAGGCGGCGGGCGGCTACTGCACCAGCCTGTGGGATTATCAGGTACCGTTCATTTTTGCCAACTTCAACGGCACCCAGCATGACGTTGAGGTGGTCACGCATGAAGCGGGTCATGCCTTTGCCGCATACACCAACCGTGACCGCGTGCCGTATTCCACTGTGTGGCCCAGCATGGAAGGATGCGAAGTCCACTCCATGTCGATGGAATTCTTTGCCTGGCCGTGGGCGGAGGGCTTCTTTGGCAAGGATACCCGCAAGTTCCTGTACAGCCACCTGGCCGGTGCGCTGACCTTTATCCCGTATGGCACCATGGTGGACCATTTCCAGCATATCGTGTACGAAAAGCCGGATCTGACCCCTGCCGAGCGCCACGCCGCCTGGAAAGAACTGCTGGGCATTTATATGCCGTGGATGAAGCTGGATGGCGAGATCCCGTTCTACAGCGAGGGTGAGGGCTGGCAGCGCCAGAAGCATATTTACGAAAGCCCCTTCTATTATATTGACTACTGCCTGGCACAGACCGTCAGCCTGCAGTTCTGGGCCATGCTGCAAAAGGACCGCGCCAACGCGTGGGAGCACTACATGGCATACACCCGCCAGGGCGGCAGCCGCGTGTTTACTGAGCTGCTGAAAAACGCCGGTCTGGACAGCCCCTTTGAGGAAAGCTGCCTGCGCGGCGTGTGCGAAACGGCCAAGCAGTGGCTGGACAGCTATGACCTGACGGGGATCGAATAATGCAGCAAAAGAAACCCCGCCGTGGGCGGGAATACCTGAATGACTTCCGCAGGGATGTCAACGGCAGCTACCTGTACCAGGGCAGCTACCGCCGCTATACCGGCAGCATGCCGTATGCCAAACTGCGGGGCCTGCTGTGGGCGCTGTGCGGCGGGGCACTGGCGGCGCTGGCGGCGGCGGGCATGGTGCCCGCGCCGGGGGCTATGCAGCAGTTTTATGTACTGCTGCCGTATGCCGGGGCGCTGGTGGCTGGCATCAGCGCGGTGTGGGCGCTGGCCCGCATGAGCCGCGGCGGGGCACGCCTGCGCAGCTATGTGTATGAAGAAACGGTAGCCAAACTGCCGCTGCGCTGCCTGTTGACCGGGGGGTTCGCCGCGCTGGCTGCAGTAGGGGAGTGTATGGATGTGTTCTTGAACGGCGGACAAAACGCTATCCGGTATGCAGTATTATTTGCAGCACTGGCCGCTGCGGCTGCTGCGGCTGCTTTTGCCGCGGGGCACACCATCCGGGCGGCGGTTTATACCGAAGAATCCGACTCCGGGCGCGAAGAGTAAAAGACCTTGCACCATAACGCAGAATTTAGCCCGCTAAAGTGCAGCGCGGAAGAATTTTACAAAATTCAGCGTGCTGTTATGGTTATCCTGCCGACTTTTATTTAGATGTTGCCAAAACGGCGTTTTTTGGTTGACAGAAATTGAAAATTACGATATTATAAAATGGTTATTGGCGACATTTGTTTGCGGTGAGGGAACACCGCAAATGCGGAAAGGCTTAAGCCTTTCTTATTTAACACTCCTTTTGGTAGTGTTAAAATTGCCGCCATTACCAAAATGATTTGGGAGGTTATACAAACATGAAAAACACCAAGCAAGTGCTTGCACTGGCCATGGCTGTTGCAATGGCTGCGGGCCTGCTGGCTGGCTGCGGTTCTTCCGCTTCCAGCAGCGCTGAGTCTGTTGCTTCCGGCGAGGCGACCAGCGAAGCCGCTGCTACCGATACCGGCAGCAGCGATGGCACCCTGGTTCTGGCAGATACCGGCTTTGAGGGCAAGTTCAGCCCGTTCTTCGCCGCTTCTTCCGCTGACCAGCACGTTATCGACCTGACCAACATTGCCCTGCTGGGCGCTGACCGTAAGGGCGAAATGATCCTGAAGGGCATCGAGGGTGAGACCCGCGAGTACAACGGCACCGATTACACCTACTATGGCCCCGCTGACTGCGAAGTGACCGAAAATGCTGACGGCACCGTTACCTATGCCATCAACATGCGCGATGACCTGGTCTTCTCTGACGGCACCCCCATCACCATTGATGACGTCATCTTCAACCTGTATGTTTACATGGACCCGACCTATGACGGTTCCGCCACCCTGTACTCCATGCCCATTGCCGGCCTGGATGATTACCGCAACAGCATGACCACCCTGTCCAAGCTGATTGCTGAGGCAGGCGAGGACAACACTGATAACAGCCTGTTCACCGCTGAGCAGCAGAAGGCTTTCTGGGATGCTGTTAACGAAGGCGGCGCTGCTTTTGCACAGGAAATCGTTGATTACTGTGTTTCTGCCGGCTACGCAGCTGACAGCAACGATGTTGCTACCGCTGCTTCCGCCTGGGGCTTTGACGGCCTGGCCGCTGACGCTACCGCTAAGGATTTCTTCCTGGCTATCGCAGAAAACTATGACTGGAACTTTGCTTCCATGGAAGCTGAGACCGCAGGTCCTGCTCTGTCTGACCTGATTCCGGCTGATGTTTATGCTTACTCCACCACCGGTGTTGCCACCGGCGCTGACGTTGACACCGTTTCCGGCATCGTCAAGACCGGCGACTACAGCATGACCATCACCACCACCGAGCTGTCCAACTCCATGATCTACCAGCTGCAGCTGCCTATCGCCTCCCTGGATTACTATGGCGACCGCAGCCTGTATGATTACGACAACCACTCCTACGGCTTCAAGAAGGGCGACCTGAGCAAGGTTCGTTCTGTCACCAGCGCTCCCATGGGTGCCGGTGTCTACACCTTCAACAAGTACAGCGACGGTGTCATCTACCTGGATGCTAACCCGAACTACTACGAAGGCGAAGCCCTGATCAAGCACGTCAACATGAAGGAGACCCAGGAAGCCGATAAGATCACCGGTGTTCAGGCCGGCACCATCGACATTTCCGATCCTTCTTACTCTCTGGAAGCTGCCAACCAGATCGCTACCATCAATGGTGGTAATTCTGATCTGGACGGCTCTGTCATCACCACCCGTCTGAAGGACTTCCGCGGCTACGGCTACATTGCCCTGAGCGCTGAGAACGTCAAGGTTGGCAACGACCCGGCTTCTGAAGAGTCCAAGGACCTGCGCAAGGCCATCATGACCGTGATCGCAGCTTACCGTGATGAGGGCATCAACTCTTACTACGGCGACACCGCAACCATCATCAACTACCCCATGTCCAACACTTCCTGGGCAGCTCCTTCCGTTACCGACGACGGCTACAAGATCGCTTACTCTACCGATGTTGACGGCAACGAGATCTACACCAGCGATATGAGCGGCGACACCAAGTATGCTGCTGCTCTGCAGGCCGCCCTCGGCTACTTCGAAGCAGCCGGCTACACCGTTGAAAACGGCCAGGTCACCGCAGCTCCGGCTGGTGCCAAGATGGAATACACCGTCAACATCGGCGCTTCCGGCAACGGCGACCACCCCTCTTTCCAGGTTCTGACCAATGCAGCCGCTGCTCTCAAGACCATCGGCTTCACCCTGACCGTCAACGACCTGGCAAACGCATCTGACCTGTACAGCTCTTATCAGTCCGGCGTTGCCGAAGGCTGGGTTGCTGCATGGCAGTCCACCAACGACCCCGATATGTACCAGCTGTACGACAGCAACGGTTCCACCAACTACTACAAGATCAACGATTCTGATCTGGACGAACTGATCGAGGCTGCCCGCCAGACCACCGATCAGGATGACCGTAAGGCCATGTACAAGGAAGCTATGGAGATCATCCTGGATTGGGGTGTTGAACTGCCGGTTTACCAGCGCAGCGAAGCTACCATCTTCTCCAGCGAGCGTGTCGACACCACTACCATCCCCAACGATATGACCCCGTACTGGACTTATCAGTCTGAGATCAACAAGATTGCTCTGAAGTAATTTTTTCAGCGCAGCCTGTTGTTGAATTTATGGTGAGCAACCGCTCTCTGTACCGATCCGGTTAAGGGGGCGGTTGCTTGCTGTGGTAAAAGCGACGGTACATTTGCAGCCCAAATGTGGCCGTCCCATTCCCCCGGACAGTTCCCTCTGTCCGAGGGAGGGGGATGCCCATATTCGGTATCAAAGTAATGAGGTGTATCTGAAAACAAAGAAAATGACGGATGTTTCGCAAACATGAGGCGAATTTAAGGCAAAAAGCTGCAGGAATCCTTTGTGGATTCCAAGGCTTTTTAACGCAAAATTCAGTCGTGTTTGTAGAAACAGGCTAAGGCAACACCGCACAATTCCCGCCTGACGGCTTAAGCACCGCTCCGGCGGCTGCGGCACGGCATCTGCGTTGCCAAAATGCTCGATAAGACTCCAGTATTATCTGCGCTTTTGGCTTAGCATCTGCCGCACCTCGCTCGCCGTATCGGCACTTAGAATTATGCGGTATTGCCCTAAATTTTCGACTTTTTAGGTACACCATAGGCGAAGCTACAAGGCCCCGGCTCATGTGTATTTTGGAGCCATGCGGCGCAGCCATTAAAAACGCGGCCTCCCTGCCCGCGAAGGAAGGAACGATTTTTCAAGTGCGAAACTACGTCATCAAGCGTATCCTGCTTTCTTTTGTGATCCTGTTTTGCGTTACCTTCATCATCTATGTGATGATGCGCAGCCTGCCCAGCTCTTTTGCCGAGAACATGGCCATGCAGCTGTCCCAGGCACCGGGCGCAAAACCGTATCAGGAATGGCTGGATCAGCTCAACGCAGCCTATGGTCTGGATAAGGGCATCCTGCCCGGTTTCATGACCTGGCTGTCCAGCGCAGTGCACGGTCAGTTCGGTGACAGCTGGAAGTGGAACGTCCCTGTTGTTCAAAAATTCCAGGAAGTTATTGGTCTGTCTGTTGTCATGGGCGGCATCTCCTTTGTGGTGTCCATGATCATCGCTGTGCCCCTGGGCATCCTGGCTGCTACCAAACAGTATTCCCGTACCGATTACGTCATCACCGCTGTGGCTCTGGTGGGCATCTCTCTGCCCAGCTTCTTCTTTGCCACGCTGCTCAAGCTGCTGTTCTCTGTCAAGCTTGGCTGGTTTGACCTGTACGGCCTGGTCGGGCGTGATTATGCCCAGCTCAGCTCGTGGGGCCAGTTCTGTGACCGCGCCAACCATCTGGTGCTGCCCATCGTCACGCTGGTCATTGTTTCCATCGGCTCTACCATGCGTTACACCCGCACCAACATGCTGGAAGTACTGAACGCCGACTATATCCGTACCGCCCGCGCCAAGGGCCTTTCGGAGCATGTGGTCATCTATAAGCACGCATTCCGCAACACCCTGATCCCGCTGGTTACCATCATCGGCGGTTCCCTGCCCGGCCTGTTCAGCGGTGCCTTGATCACGGAGACCCTGTTCTCCATCCCCGGCATCGGCTACATTTCTTACCAGTCTATGGTTGCGGGCGATATCCCGTTCACCATGTTCTACCTGTCCTTTATGGCGGTGCTTACCCTGGTCAGCAACCTGCTGACCGACATCATGTACGCAGTGGTTGACCCGCGCGTGCGCATTTCTTAAAGAAAGGAGACTGCACCCATGAGTGAGAATACCCAGAACAACACCCCCAAAAAGGAGCAGTACTCCCTGAACGACGACCGCCGCGTTAAGGTGCTTTCGCCCGGCGCGCTGGTTGCCAAGCGGTTCTTCCGCAACCGTCTGGCCGTTGTGGGCCTGACGATGCTGCTTGCCATGTTCGTCTTTTCCTTCATTGGCGGCGTGGTCAGCCCTTACGGCCAGGACCAGCAGTTCTACACCTACACCCAGATGTCCAAAGAGTATGTGGGTGTGACCCGCAACGATAAACTGCGCTTTGTTGTTGCCGATGGCCAGGAGTTCGGCTCCATTGCCCAGAGCAAGGGCAACGAGGCCATCAAGAAGGGTGAAGAGACCTTTACCTATAAAGATAACGATTACGAAGTGGAAACCCTGAGCGAGGACCTGTACGTCTTCCGCCAGGGCCGCACTGTGCTGGCTTATGCCTCTAAGGATATGGTCACCGCAGCGGACGGCGTGGCCGAGCTGAGCTTTGATGCCAAGCTGGCCGCCCTGACTGCCCAGGCAGCAGGGGAGACCACCTTTACTGCCGATGGCCAGGATTATGAACTGGACGCTGACGGCAATATTATCCAGAGCGGCAGCGAAGTTGCCTACATCGGCCGCTTTGTTGTTTCCGCTGCCGATGCCAGCGTGGTCATCAGCCGTGACTTCCGCGACCGCCTGGAAGAAGCCATTGACGATAATATTACCGAGTTCACCTACACCGATGCCGACGGCAACGAAGCCGAGTATGACATCGTGTACGATGCCAGCACCGGCGTTTGGAGCGTGAAGCAGATGACGGAAACCTATGTGTTTGACCGTTACGCAAGCCCCAACAAGGAGCACTGGCTGGGCACCGATACCAACGGTATGGACATGCTGACCCGCCTGATGTACGGCGGCCGCGTTTCCCTGATCATCGGCTTCATCGTTGTTGCGATTGAAGGCTCCATCGGTATTGTCATGGGCGGTATCTCCGGCTACTTCGGCGGCTGGGTGGATAACCTCATCATGCGTATCGTGGACGTTTTCTATTGCCTGCCCTCCATGCCCATCATCATCATTCTGGGCGCTGCCATGGACGCCATGCGCATTGATTCCTGGACCCGTATGATGTACCTGATGCTGATCCTCGGCTTCCTGGGCTGGCCCGGCATTGCCCGCCTGGTCCGCGGCCAGATTTTGTCCCTGCGCGAGCAGGAGTTCATGACGGCAGCTGAAGCCTGCGGTATCAGCGCATGGCACCGCATCTTCCGCCACCTGATCCCCAACGTTATCCCGCAGCTGATTGTTACCTGCACCATGAGCCTTGGCTCCACCATCCTGACGGAAGCCACCCTGTCTTTCCTGGGTCTGGGCGTTAAGTACCCGTTTGCATCCTGGGGCAACATCATCAACGATGTCAACAACGCTTATGTTATGACCAACTATCTGTTCATCTGGGTCCCGGCCGGCATCTGCCTGCTGATCACGGTTCTGGGCTTCAACTTTGTGGGCGATGGCCTGCGCGATGCCTTTGACCCCAAGATGAAACGCTGATGAAAGGAGACACACACGATGGCTAAACAACAGGACGGTTACCTTTCCGCCAAGGAGTCGCGGCGTATCTCCAAAGAAAACCGCCGCATTACGGACCAGTACGAAAAACAGCGCAAGCGCAAGAATGTGCCGGAATCTGAGTATCTGACCCAGATGAAGAACCCGGAAAACGCTGTTGAATTTGATAACCTGCACACCTATTTCTTTACCGATACCGGCGTGGTAAAAAGCGTGGACGGTGTTTCGTTTGAAGTTCCTGTGGGCAAAACTGTGGGCGTTGTGGGCGAATCCGGCTGCGGCAAATCCGTTACCAGCCTTTCGCTGATGCAGCTGCTGCAGCGCCCCCAGGGCCAGATCGTTCAGGGCGAGATCCGCCTGAACCTGGGTAATGGCAAAGCCTATGATGTTGCCAAAACTCCCGGCACGGTCATGCAGCACCTGCGCGGCAACTATATTTCGATGATCTTCCAGGAGCCGATGACCAGCCTGAACCCGGTGTTCCGCATCGGTGCTCAGATCGATGAAGTCATTGCTCTGCATGACGGCGAAGGCAAGAGCAAAGAGGACATCAAAAAGCGCACCGTTGAAATGCTGGAGATGGTTGGCATCGCCAACAGCCAGGGTGTATATGAGATGTACCCGCATGAGTTGTCCGGCGGTATGCGCCAGCGTGTCATGATCGCCATGGCATTGGCCTGCAACCCCAAGGTTATCATCGCCGACGAACCCACCACCGCACTGGACGTGACGATTCAGGCCCAGATCCTGGACCTGCTGCGCAGCCTGAAGGACCGCATTAACTCCTCCATCATGCTGATCACCCATGACCTGGGTGTGATTGCCGAGATGGCAGATTACGTTGTTGTCATGTACGCAGGCCGCGTGGTGGAAAAGGGCACCGCTCAGGAGATTTTCGCAAACCCGGCTCACCCCTATACCATCGGCCTGATGGCTTCCAAACCGATCGTGGGCAAAAAGGTGGACCGACTGTACTCCATCCCCGGCAAGGTGCCCAACCCGGTCAATATGCCCAACTACTGTTACTTTAAGGATCGCTGCGAGATGGCTCTGCCCTGCTGCGATGGTGAATACCCCTGCGAGATCAGCCTGTCCCCCACGCACAAGGTCAGCTGCTACCGCTACTATGAAAATAATCGAAAGGCGGGTGAGTGACGATGGCACAGGCAGAAAACGCAAAAAAGCTGGACTATACCCCCGTCACCTATGATGATCAGTATATTCTGATGGTCAACCAGCTTAAAAAATACTTCCCCATCAAGGGCGGCCTGATGTCCCAGACCGTGGGTCATGTCAAGGCTGTCGATGGCGTTACCTTCAACCTCAAGCGCGGCCATACCATGGGTCTGGTCGGCGAATCCGGCTGCGGTAAATCCACCACCGGCCGTACAATCCTGCGCCTTGCCGGCGAAAAAACCGGCGGTCAGGTACTGTTCAACGGCAAAGAAGTGTACGATATGACCGGCAGGGAGCTGCGTAACCTGCGTACCAAGATGCAGATCATCTTCCAGGACCCGTTCTCCAGCCTGTCCCCGCGTCTGCCGGTTGGTGAGATCATCGGTGAGGCTGTGCGCGAGCATAACCTGGTGCCCAAGGCAGAGTTCAATGATTATATTGACCAGGTCATGGATAACTGCGGCCTGCAGCCCTACCACAAAACCCGCTATCCGCACGAATTTTCCGGCGGCCAGCGCCAGCGCATCTGCATTGCCCGCGCCCTGGCCCTGAACCCGGAGTTTGTTGTGTGCGACGAACCGGTCTCTGCACTGGACGTTTCCATTCAGGCCCAGATCATCAATCTGCTGAAAGAATTGCAGGATAAATATAACCTGACCTACCTGTTCATCTCCCACGATCTTTCTGTTGTTGAGCATATTTCGGATACGGTCGGCGTTATGTACCTGGGCAACCTGGTGGAGTACGGTGCAACGCCGGATATCTTCAACCATCCGCTACATCCCTACACCAAGGCACTGTTCAGCGCCATTCCTATCCCGGACCCGACCATTCGCCGCGAGCGCATTGTGCTGCAGGGCTCCATTCCGTCCCCGGCCAACCCGCCCAAGGGCTGCAAGTTCCATACCCGCTGCCCCTATGCGACCGAGCGCTGCAAGACCGAAGTGCCGCAGCAGCGTGAGGTGGAACCCGGCCACTATGTTGTGTGCCACCTGTACGAAAAATGAAGCATAACGAACCCTTTGAGGATGACGGCCGCACCGTGGCCGATATGAGTGGCATTGAGCACGACAGTATCTGGCTGCCGCGCCGCCGCAAGCAGGGCCATACCCCCGCGCAGCAGCCCCAACAGGCTGCTGACCGTCCCTGGGAGGAAGACCCCCAGCTGACCGGTAAGGAGCGCCTGTGGGCGATCCTGGGTGCGCTGAAAGCTACCCTGCTGGTTTGTGGCGTCTACCTGCTTGGCCTGCTGGCCCTGCTGGCGCTGCTGTTTACCCTCTGGCATTAAAAAATACCCCCGCCTTTGTTTTGGCTGCGTGACAGCTGGAATAAGGACGGGGGTGTTTGGTTTTGTGGGGGAAGGGCAACTTGCCCGGTAAGGTGGGGGCACCCGACCCCGCCGAGAAACGTAAATATTTGCTGCAAACCTACAAACATTTATAGGGGACGATGCTTGCATCGTCCCGCGGATGAGCCTATGCGGTGAATTTTGTTAATGGTATTCGGGACAAGGTTTCGGAACGGTCAAGACTGTTCCCTGCAGAAGCTTTTTTAGCATGTGGTGGATGATTTATGTTCCTCAAGGACGGGATGAGGGCATCCCACCCTACAGTGCCTAAATAAAAGTACAACACAAAAGCGCACCGCACACCCTATCCAAGGGGGTGCGATGCGCCTTTTATTATTCATTGCTTTCTTGATGGAAAATAATATTATTGTGTTATGGCAACACCGCACAATTCCCGCCTAGCGGCTTAAGCACCGCTTCGGCGGCTGCGGCACGGCATCTGCGTTGCCAAAATGCTCGATAAGACATCCAGTATTATCTGCGCTTTTGGCTTAGCAGCTGCCGTGCCTCGCTCGCCGTATCGGCACTTAGAATTATGCGGTATTGCCTTATATTATTAAAGTTTCTGCTTCCTTCTTTTCAAAGAAGGAACAAAAACCCCCGTAAATCAATGCAGATGCAGATGGCGGGGCACGCCGTCGATGTAGATGGGGGTCAGCTCGGCCTGGATGAGGGGGCGGGCATAGTGATGGAATGCTTCGGTCACATGCATGCCGTCCGGGCTGATCCAGTCATCCGGCACGCGCTTTTCCAGGTTGGCAACCTTCTGCACATCTACCATCTCGGTTTCGGTGCGGTACGGCATATCCGAAATGCGGCGGATGGCGCACATCTTACCGGTTTCGCCGCGGTAAGCAGCTTCCACCGAAGCACCGCCCACTTGGTATGCCTCGGTAATGTCGGTGCGGCTTGCCAGATGGGAGGCACAGCGCTGCAGGGTAGAGAACTCGATCGCGCGGGTCTTGCAGCCCAGGCGCACATGGATCAAATCCGCCAGGTAGCGGCTGGTGCCGGACAAAATGGCTTTATGGCCAAAAGCATCCAGCTGGCCTGCTGTGGATACCAAATCACACAGGAAAACGCCGTCCTTGTTTTTTACGCCCTCGCTGGCCGCAATGATGACATTGTGGCGGTCTTTTTCCAGCTGGGCTACTTTTTCCAGGAACACATTCTCGTCAAAGGGGCGCTCCGGCAGCAGAATGATGTCCGGGCCGTTGCAGTCAGCCCCGGCAGCCAGGCTGGCGGCACCGGCCAGCCAGCCGGTATGGCGGCCCATGATCTCGGCCACCGTTACGCTGCGGATGTTATACACGCTGGAATCACAGATGACCTCTTTCAGGATGGTGGCAATGTACTTGGCGGCACTGCCGTAACCGGGGGTGTGGTCGGTGTACATCAGGTCGTTGTCAATGGTTTTGGGCACGCCGATAAAGCGGATCTCGCTGCCCTTGGCAGCCCCGTAAGCGGAAAGCTTGGCAATGGTGTCCATCGAATCATTGCCGCCAATGTAGAACACGGCCCCAATGCAGTACTTGGCAAACAGCTCAAACAGCTGCACAAAGGGGCGTTCGTCCGTGGCGGGGTTGGGCAGCTTGAACCGGCAGCTGCCCAGGTAACTGGACGGCGTGCGCTTGAGCAGCTCAATTTCCATCTTGTCGTCAAGGCGGTCATCCAGGTCCACAATTTTGCCCTGCAAAAGCCCTTGAATGCCATACTCCATGCCGTATACATGGGCGGCGCCCAGAGCTTTGGCAGCTTCATACACACCGGCCAGGCTGGAATTGATCACAGCAGTCGGCCCGCCGGACTGGCCGACCAGTACATTTGTTCCCCAAGACATAAGAAAGCCCTCCTTATTTTTGCAGCCATCATGCTATCTTAAGGCAATACCGCACAATTCCCGCCTGACGGCTTAAGCACCGCTCCGGCGGCTGCGGCACGGCAACTGCGTTGCCAAAATGCTCGATAATACACAAAGTATTATCTGCGCTTTTGGCTTAGCAGCTGCCGCACCTCGCTCGCCGTATCGGCACTTAGAATTATGCGGTGTTGCCCTTAATATGATACACCCTAGTGTACACGAAAGTACGACTTAAAGCAAGTACTTTGCGCACCGGAGGTTTTACAGCTTCACGCCCATTTTTTCCAGCGCAAACAGCGCTGCGCCCAGGCTGCCGCACAGTTGGCTGTACTCGCTGACCTCCACCGGGGCTTTCAGGGCGGTTTCCAGCTCTTTCACAACGCCGCGGTTGCGGGCTACACCGCCTGTCATCATAAAGGGGGCCACGCCGCCGGTGCGGCGGGCCAGGGCAGCGGTTTTGCCCGCAACAGATTTGTTCAGGCCGTGGATGATATCCGCCGGTGCGGTGCTGCGGGCAATCAGGCTGACGACCTCACTTTCCGCAAACACGGTACACATGCTGGAAATGGTCACATCGTTGTGCCAGTCCAGGCCAAGCTCGCTCATCTCCGGCAGCTTCATCTGCAGGGTGCGGGCCATCATCTCCAAAAAACGGCCGGTACCGGCGGCGCATTTGTCGTTCATCGCAAAGGTTTCAACAGCGCCGCTTTCGCTCAGGCGGATCACCTTGGAATCCTGCCCGCCAATGTCGATCACGGTGCGCACGGCGGGGTCCAGATGATGAGCCCCGCGGGCATGGCAGGTGATCTCGGTCACGGCTGCGCCGTCATCGCCCAGGAACTCGCGCCCGTAGCCGGTGTATACCTTGGAACCCAGGTCACTTTCGGCAATGCCTGCCATCGCCAGGGCCTGTTCCAGGGCCTGGCGGGCGCCGGTTGCAGCCCCGGCGCCGGTGGGCACAATGGCCCAGCCGCAGATCTTTCCGCTGCGATCCAGGATCACGGCATCGGTGCTGGCAGAGCCGCTGTCGATGCCGGCGGCATATTGTGCGTTGGTGTTCATGGCGGGGGCCTCCTTGTTTTCGGTATCGGGAACGGCGTTCAGGCTTTCGGCAAATGCGCCCAGGCGGGTGCTCAGCTGCCCGCCGCCGCTGGTAAAGGTCTGGCGGGAACAGTCGGTTTCAATTTTTAATACCGGCAGATGGAACTGCTCCGGCGCGGTCAGGCCGGGGGCGTAATAATCACAGAACTGCACGGTGTGGTACACAATGCCAACGGTCTGGCCGTCCACCAGGGCGGCGCGCTCACTGACCGGGGCATCCATCCGCATGCAGGGCATCTGGCCCAGCAGGGCGGCGGCGTAACCGGGCAAAAAGTCCTCCAGTGCGGCAGGGGCAACATCGGTAAGCTCACGGTTGCCGGTGCAGGTAGCATCCACCACGGGCAGGGAAAAGGCTTTCTGCACGGTATCATACAGCACGCTGCCGCCATGGGCACCCAGCAGGGTCAAATGCGGACCCTCGGCGTGGGGTTTGTGCACAAAAAAGGCGTGGGCGCGCTGGGCGTCGAATTCCTGCCCGATGTACCGCTGCAGGGCATCCGCCAGCCTGCGCAGGTCCCGCGCAAAGCGGGCGCGGGTGGCCGGGGTGCTCTGGTGGGGGACGGGCAGCAGCTGCAAAAATTCCATCTTACCACTGGCAGCCAGCACATCGTAAACGCGCAGCATGGCATCGCAGCAGTTGGTCAGCACCAAAGCCCGGATGCCGGATTGCTCCACCTGTTCCAGCACAGCCTTGGCGTAACCGCACAGGTTGGCGTGGGCGCAGCGCTCCGCGCAGGAAAAACTTTCCGCCAGCGGATCCAGCGCCGAGAAGGTGGCCCCATACCCGGCAAACAGCTCCAGCGGGGCGTATTTGCAGGCATAATAAATCGTTTTGCTCATACCAGCGCCTCCTGTTTGCTGTGCAGCATCTCCAGGAAAGCATCCAGCCGGGTGGCGGTCTGGCCGTCCATCGTGTTGGCGCGGTCGCAGCCATCGCCGTCCAGCAGCAGTACCGGGTAGCCCTCGGCTTCCAGTGCGCTCTTGAACAGCTGTGCGGCCCCCATCGTCTGCTTGCAGCCCCATTGGCAGAAGTAGACCACCCCGTCGATCTGCTGCATGCGGCACAGCTTCAGCGCGCGCTGGATGCGGTGCTGGGCGCTGCCGTTAAAGATGTTGTTCACCAGCCGCGCGGCCATGCTCTCAAACGGTTTGTCCGGGTCCATGTAGCAGCCTAAGGTATCGGCGTTCATATCGCAGGTAATAAGCTGGTTTTCTGCCGAGAAATTCAGCCGCTCCCGCACGGGCGCCTGATAAAACGGCACGGCGTGCGCCCACAGCAGCCGGGTGCCGCCACCCATGGGGCTGGCCTCGATATCCGCCAGCAGCTTGCGGGCGTACTGTTCAGCCTGCGGGGTGCCCAGCATGGTGTGGGTCACAAACACTTCGTAAAATTCGGAGGTGACATCGTTGTGCAGGTTCCGCCCGGCCTTGGCGGCCTGTGCCTGCTGCAATAGTTCCAGCGTGCGGCCGCTGTGGGCGACTGCCTGCTGCAGGGCCGCTTCGTCCAGCTTCTGGTGGGTCGCATCCTCCAAAAAGGCGGCGAACTCTCGCAGGCGGTCGGAAACTTCGGCCACAGCGTACTCGTCGTGGTCATAGGGCACATCCAGATAAAAGTGGGGGATGCCGTAATGCTGCGCCAGCCGCCGGAAGGTCAGGTTGTTGGCATCGCAGGCAATGGAGGTGCAGGCAGTGAACAGCGGCTTGCCCGCCGTGCCGGAAAGCCCCATGCCCAGCAAAGCCTTGTGGTAGCTGCACAGCGTGGGGCTGATGCCTGCGCTCTCGGCATAATGGATAAAGCCGCGCTCGGCTGCGGCACCGTTCAGGTAACAGGCGGTGGCTTCGGCAAACATCGGCAGCAGGTGGAAGGCGTGCAGCAGTTCACAGGGCATAAAGATATTGACCAGCGCCGCCCGCTGCGGGTGGGCCAGGGGCGCAATCATGGCGTCCATGGCGATCTGTGCCGCATACTGCCGCGCGGGGGTGAGCTCTTTTTCCGGGGCAAGCAGCAGCTGCACATCCTTGGCGCGGTAGCCCAACAGCAGCAGCTGGCGGGCAAGCTCCGGCTTGGGAATGGCGTCATCCACCAGCTGGCCAAAGCGGTCAACGATATTTGGCATAGGGGGTTATCCTTTCAACACGTAGGTTTCAATGGCCTTGGCAACGCCGTCATGGTTGTTGTCGTCCGTTACATAGCGGGCGGCGGCCAGAACATCCGGTGTGGCGTTGCCCATCGCAATGCCGTACCCGGCGGCCTGGATCATGGCAAGGTCGTTGCCGGAATCGCCGCAGGCCATCACCTGGTTCATCGCCAGGCCCAGGGTATCGGCCAGCGTTTTTAATCCGCTGCCCTTGGTCACGCCGGGGGCGTTGATCTCCATGTTGTTGGGAATGCTGGAAGTAATCTCAACATTAAACCGGCTGGCAACAGCCTGCCAGGCGGCATCGCGGGCGGCATTGTCCCGATAGGTGATGCTGAACTTTTCCACCTCGTGCGGGTGGGCGGCGAACACTGCGTGCATGTCATCCACCACAATGCGGCTGTCGCGCAGGTAGCGGCGCAGGGCAGGGGGCATCAGGGCAAGGCCGTCATTGGCACCAAAATAATCGGTGTAGGCTTTGCCGCCGATAAAAATGCCCATGGCACCGCCCGTTGCGGCCACGATATCATAAATGTCGCTGGCAAGGGCAGCATCAAACGGCAGGTTGACCAGCGGTTTTCCGGTGGAAAGCTCCACCACGCTGGCCCCGTTGGAAGTCAGGGCATACCGCACGCCGGGAATGCGCAAAAACGCTTCCGGCACACCCGATGCCACACGCCCCGTTGCGGGGATGACATCAACCCCTTTGGCAATGGCAGCGCGGATGGCTTCCAGCGTGCGGGGTGTGATCTCTTTTTCATCATTGAATACGGTGCCGTCCAGATCCAATGCAACAAGACGGATATCGGGCATAACGGACCCCTCCTTTGTTATATTTCACCAAAGATTTTAGCGCATTTTCGGTCATTTTGCAAGGGCACCTTGCATTTGCTATGCCAAGTATGGTAAAGTGACATCAGCCCTTTGCATATTGGCACAGGGCAGGGAAGGGGGAACGCGATGCAAACCGAACAACAGTCGTTGCGTGCGGCAGCCGGGCAGCGCTTTTGGCAGATCGATGCCCTGCGCGGGCTGGCGCTGCTGAATATGCTGGTTTACCATGCCATGTATGACTGGGTGTATATTTTTGGCCATGCCAGCGGCTGGTACGATATCTGGTCCACGCACTGCCATGTGTGGCAGCAGTATATCTGCTGGAGCTTTATTCTGCTTTCGGGTTACAGCTTTACCCTATCCCGCCGCCCGCTCAAGAACGGCCTGCTCACGGCGGCCTGCGCGGTGGTGCTGACCGTGGCAACCGCCGTTGCCATGCCGGAGGAAGTCATCTGGTTCGGCGTACTGCACCTGCTGGGCTGTGCGGCCCTGCTGACCTGTCTGCTGCACCCCGCGCTGGAAAAGCTGCCCCCGCTGGCAGGGGTTACGGGCAGCGCGGTGCTGTTTGCCCTGCTGAACCAGCTGCCGCAGGGCTGGCTGGGGTTTGAGGGAACGCACCTGGCAGCCCTACCCGCCGCCTGGTACAAGCCGAATCTTTTCTGGCTGGGTCTGCCAGATCTGACGGTGTTTTCCTCATCGGATTATTTCCCGCTTTTGCCGTGGGTGTTTTTGTATTGGGTGGGGTACTTTTTTGCGCGGTGGTTCCGCGCCCGCTGCACCGCGCAGCCCGGCCTGCCGCCCAAAGCCCTGCGCCCCCTGTGCGCCGTGGGCAGCCGCACGCTGCTGATTTATATGCTGCACCAGCCGGTGATTTACGGCGCTTTATTGGGCTTGCGGTACTTGGGCTTTGTATAAACTATTGCCCATACCCCGCGTATGAGGGCAAAAAAACTGAACTTTTTATGAAATTTCAAAAAGTGGGCCAGAACGCGTAAAATCGTGGTTGACAGGAGCCTATAAAGTATAGTATAATTTCAGTTACTGGTTGATTGTAATTTTGATTGACCGGCAAACTCCTGTCTCAGACCAAGGGAGGGAAAAAGATGTCGGAGATCCGTGTCAAAGAGGGCGAATCCCTTGAGAGCGCCCTGCGCCGTTTCAAGCGCAGCACTGCCCGCAGCGGTGTTCTTGCTGAGGTGCGCAAGCGCGAGGCTTATGAGAAGCCGTCTGTGCGTCGCAAGAAGAAGTCCGAAGCCGCCCGCAAGCGCAAGTTTAAGTAATCCGGAGCCATCGCAGCGGCTATGCCGCCGTTTTCGATAACCGTGTTTACCCAAAGGAACGGCAGAACAGGTTCGCAGAGATGCGGGCCTGTTCTTTCTTTATATCTAAAAACCGGGGTGGCGCTTGCCCGCTGCCCCGCGCTTATAATAAGGTAGTTTGTCTATGCTTCTTACCCCTGAATATATTTTCCGTGCCATTGAGGCCATCACGCCGGAGTTCCTGCGCCAGCACGGTATCACCGCCCTGGTGCTGGATGTGGATAATACCTTGACGGGGGATGGCAGCCAGCAGCTGGGTGCCACCGTGCAGCAATGGCTGGATACTATGCGTGCCGCGGGTGTGCGGTTGACGATTGTTTCCAACAATACCGCCGCCCGCGTGCGCCCCTTTGCGGACCGTGTGGGCCTGGCTTGGGTGCCGCTGGCCTGCAAGCCGCTGCCGGTCGGCCTGGCCGTTGCCCGCCGCCGCCTTGGCGTTCGCAAAAATCAGATGGCCATGGTGGGCGACCAGATCTTTACGGACCGCCTTGCCGCGGGGCTGTACGGCATCCCCTGCCTGTATACCATGCCGCGTGGGGGCGACCACCAGCGCGGTGTGCAGTTCAAGCGCAGGTTTGAACCCTACTGGCTGGACCGGTATTACCAAAAAGGGGGCCGCCTGTATGAGTGAAGCACCGCGCTTTGGCACGGCTGGGCTTTCGGACAGCTACCGTGTCCGCAGCTTTGACCCGCAGGCCATGGCGGAGTATACGGCTTCCTTTGGGCTGACGGCGTTTGAATACCAGTGTGGGCGCGGTGTGCGCCTGGGGCTGGATAAAGCCGCCGCCTTAAAAGAAGCGTTTGATGCAAAAGGCATCACTTTCTCGGTCCATGCGCCGTACTACATCAGCATGAGCAGCCTGGAGGAGGACAAGCGGCTGAACAGCGTGAACTACCTGCTGCAAAGCTGCGCACTGGTCAAGGCACTGGGCGGCCGCAGGGTCATCTTCCACGCGGGCAGCTGCGGCAAGCAGAGCCGGGAAGCCGCACTGGAAAAGGCGCTGGACACCATGCGCCGCGCCGTTCAGGCCGTGGATGAAGCCGGTTATGGCGACTGTATCCTTTGCCCTGAAACGATGGGCAAGGTGAACCAGCTGGGCACGCTGGATGAAGTGCTGGCCCTTTGCAGTGTGGATGAACGCATGATTCCCTGCGTGGATTTTGGCCACCTGTATGCCCGCAGCCAGGGCACCGAGCTGAACGATGAGACCGCCCCGGCAGATTACGCCGCCATCCTGGATGCCATTGCCGCAGCCTTGCCGGGGGAGCGGGCCAAAAAGTTCCACGCGCATTTTTCCCGCATTGCCTACACCAAGGGTGGGGAAAAATGCCACCTGACTTTTGCGGATACCGAGTTTGGCCCGCCGCCTGCCCCGCTGATGCAGCTGCTGAAAACCCGTGGCCTGGCGCCCACCATTATCTGTGAATCCGCCGGAACCCAGGCCGAGGATGCGGCGGCGCTGAAAAAACTGTATGAACAAGGCTGAGAAAGCCCAAAAACAGCCAACAAAAGCCGAAAAAAACCAAAATATCACCCGAAAATCCCGCTAACCTCTTGCAATACTGGCGCTTTTCGGGTAAAATACTTACAGGTATGACAATGCAATGGCATTGCTTGATGGGCGGCGGGGCCGCTTTTTCAAACAGGCCCGATTCTAAAATTATGGAGGAGTTCCTATATGATCTCTGCAGGCGAATTTCGTAACGGTGTAACTTTTGAGCAGGACGGCCAGGTCCTTCAGGTCGTTGAGTTCCAGCATGTTAAGCCCGGCAAGGGCGCTGCTTTTGTGCGCACTAAGACCAAGAACGTGATTACCGGTTCCGTTGTTGAAACCAGCTACAACCCGACCGCTAAGTTCCCCCAGGCTTTCATTGAGCGCCGTGAGGTTACCTACTCTTACGAGGATGGCGACCTGTACTACTTCATGGATAATGAAACCTACGAGCAGATCCCCGTTGCCGCTGCCGATGTGCCGGAAAACTTCAAGTTCTGCAAAGAAAACGAAATCTGCAAACTGCTGTCCTACAAGGGCAAGGTTTTCAGTGTTGAAATCCCCAACTTCATCGAGCTGGAAGTTACCGAGACTGAGCCTGGCTTCAAGGGCAACACCGCTACCAACACCCTGAAGCCCGCTAAGGTTGAGACTGGTGCCGAGATCCGCGTGCCCCTGTTCATCAACGAGGGCGACAAGATCCGCATCGATACCCGCACCGGCGAGTATATGGAGCGCGTCTGATCTTAAAACAAATGGCCGGGCCGTGGTTTTTGCCGCGTCCCGGCTTTTTTGGAAAATTGCAAAAACAAATACCCTGTTTACAGTGCGTGAAGGAGGTTTTCCCTTATGGCTATGGATCTGAATGCAAAGGCCGCTTACATCCGCGGTATGATGAAAGGGATGGAGTTTGACCCCACCACCCAGGAAGGTAAGATCATTGTTGCAATGATGGACCTGCTGGAAGAGATGGCCGATGTTGTGAGCGAGCATGACGATGCCCTGGATCAGGCTTTTGACGAGCTGGACGCCATTGATGAAGATATGGATGATCTGGTGGACAGCATCTTCGGCGATGACGATGAGGACGAAGATGAGGACGAGGATGACGACGGCGCATTTGAAACCAGCTATGAAGTCACCTGCCCCAACTGCGGTACCGTCAACATTGTGGATGAAGACACCCTGATGGACAGCGATAAGATCGTCTGCGCAGAGTGCGGCGCAGCTTTCGATGTGGAAGTTCTGCCCGACGATGCCGAGATGCCCGCCGATGCAGAAGCCGAAAGTACCGATGTGACCATCGAGTAAGCGGTTAAGTGCACAAAATAGAATAACAGATAGAAAATCACCCCTGTGGCCGGATTATTCTGGCCGCAGGGGTGATTTTTTGATTATTGGGGAAGAAAGTAATTTGCAGCGAGGTTGCAAACGCTGCCATAAACCTGTAGACGATGTGTAGGGGACGATGCTTGACCGTTCCGAAACCGTAAGACAATATATCATTATAAAATTTGTGATGCTCAATGATGTAAAAGCTCCGGCGTGGTCAGGCAGCAACGCCCTGCGGCACAGGGATGAAGTACAACAAAAACAGCCCGGTCCAAACGGACCGGGCATTGTGGGTTCCTGTTTACTTTTTCTCGTTCTTCAGCTGGTTGCGCAGCATGATATCGCCAAAGGTCAGGGCGTTGAACAAACCGCCGGCCTTGTTGGCCTGGCGCACAATGCGCGCCGGCAGAGGCTTGCTTTCATCGGTGGAAAGCAATACAATGTGAACCTTATCGGCCACGTCGGCATTGCCTTCCTTTTTGGTGGTCAGTACCTGCAGGTACACAACATAGGGGTCATGCATAGAACCATAGTAAATATCGTTGCCGCAGCGCACCAGCGGGCGGCCCTTATAGGTCAGACTGGGGGTAAAAGCCATCTCTTACAACCTTCTTTCGCTGTTGTTGTATCCGAAAAGCCGAAAATATAGCCTGTTTCTACAAACACAGCCGGATTTTGCGTTAAAAGTCCTTGGAATCCACAAAGGATTCCAAGGACTTTTGCCTTAAATCCGTCTTGCGTTTGCGAAATATGCGTCATTTTCTTTGTTTTCAGTTACACCTTAATCAATAAGAAATATTATACCATACAAGATAGGGGATTACAAATCTAATTTTTCGCGTTCGATCTTTTCTTCGTTCAAGGCAACGCGCTGGGTCAAAATGCGCACCTTGCTGTCCAGCTGACTGAGCCGGATGGACATAAAAAACTGTTTGGCCAGCAGCAAAAAGATGATGACGATATAAACAAAATTGATGGGACTCTGGAACCCAAGCAGATACGCCGCCCAGTAGGCAATGCCGGGAAAGATGGCCAAAATCAGCAGAATGCCGCTGAACAGAAGCCAGAAAATGGTATCTTCGATCTGCACCTTAGCCAAACGTACGCGGCGCAGAATATAGGTTGCGGTGATCAGGCTGCCCAACACAAGGCATACACGGATAATTGGCTGATCAAACATGGCTTACAGGCTCCTTTCCGGGTAAGGCGTTTCGGTGTCCCGCTTGCGGAACCACTGAATCAGCAAAATGGAGATGGACATTTTGACCATATATTCAATGCTGCGCCAAAAGGTCAGGTAGCTTTGACCGGCCTCGCGCTCGCCCATCGTAACTTGTACTTCGCGTACCACAGCGCCGTTTTTGATCAGGTAACTGATGGTATCCGGCTCCGGGCCATAGTTCAAATTTTGGGCAAATTCTTCCACCATGGCGCGGTTGAACAGCCGCATGCCGCTGGTGGGGTCGCAGATTGCACGGCCAGTGGTCAGCCGGATGGACCAGCTGATGATGTAACTGCCCAGCATGCGCAGGTTTTTGGGCTTTTTTACCGTCAAAAAGCGGCTGCCAATCACGATGTCGGCCCCGCTTTCCAGCTCTTCCAGCATGGCGGCGATATATTCCGGTCGGTGCTGGCCGTCAGCATCCAGCTGCATGGCGCAGTCATACCCGTTTTCGGCGGCATAGCGCAGCCCGGTCTGGAATGCACCTGCCAGCCCCAGGTTGACCGGCAGATCGATCAAGCGGAACCCATGTTCCCGGCAGATGGCCGCGGTTTTATCACGGCTGCCATCGTTGACTACAACATAGTCATACTGCGGGTAGTTCTTGACAATGCCGTTGACGACCTTGACAATATTGGCTTCCTCATTATATGCAGGAATAACAATCAGCAATTTTGACATAACAAATGTTCCTTATCCACTTGCCCGGCAAACACCGGGCAGATGTCAGCTTTGGTTTATGATCCCCATCATTTTATCAAATACGGCATCCCATGTAAAGTGCGCGTACACATTGCGGTACGCCGCCTCGGCACAGGCATGGGCGCGGGCGGGATCATCCAGCAGGGTCTGCAGCCCGGCGCGGATGGTTTCCACCGTGGCGTCCTGTGGCTGGCCGGGCAGCACAATGCCGTGGGTATCGTCCGGCAGCAGCTCCTCGGTTCCAGCGGTACGGGTGCACACGATAGGGCAGCGGCAGGCCGCGGCTTCCAGCAAGGTGGTGGGAAAGCCCTCGGCATACCGGGTGGGCAGACAGTATACATCTGCCTGCCGCAGCAGCTGAACCACCGCATCATGCGGCAGGGCACCGGGGGTAACGGCCCCAAGGTCCGCCAGTTCCTGCTGCTGCGGACCGCTGCCAGCCGCCACCAGAACAACGCCCGGCAGCTGGGCCACGGCCTGGGCTAATAATCCGGCGCCCTTTTCGGGAATCAGGCGGCCCACAAACAGCACGATCTTACGGTCGCCAAGGTTCAGCTTGGCGCGCCAGTCTGGCGCGTGGGCGGCTTCCTGTTCCAAAGCAGCGGGGTCAATGGCGTTGGGCATGGTTCCTGCAGCCGTAATGCCAAAGGTGTGCAGCCAGCGGCAGGCAGCGGCGGAAACGCCATAGAACGGCGCGCCGGTGCCGCGCACCAGGCGGCAGGCAACCTGCTCATACAGCCGCCCGCAGGCCCCCAGCAGGCCGTTGCCCATCGGCATGTATCCGGTGGAATGGTCAATAACCAGCATGGGGATACCGCGGCGCTTGGCCGCGCGGGCAGCCCAGACGCTTTGGGTGTACATGCGGGTCTGCACCACGCAGAAATCGAGCTTTTGCGCCCAGATTTGCGCGGTCAGCGCGTGGAAGCGCGCCCCCGGCTTGATGACAGGAAAGCGCCCGTTCATGACAGGCCAGACGGGCAGGCGGTAAATTTCAATGCCATCCCCGTCAATTTCGTGCTCCGGCAGGTTGGGCAGAGCACTGGTAACCACAATGGCGCGGTGCCCGGTGGCAACAGTGCGACGGGCAAGGTTCCAGGTGTAGCGCTCCACACCACCCACCGTGGGCAGGTACTGCGCAGAAAAATAACAAATCGTCATCGGGCAATCACCGCAAGCATGGCGTTCAGCAATACCCCGGCGTTGACTACGCACAGGCAGCAGACCAGGGTGCAGGCGGACTGTTTGCCGCTGACAACCTGAACCCGGCGGGGCAGGCAGGTAAGCAGGAACAACGGCAGCACGGGCAGAAGATACCGCCCCTGGAAGCCGTAAACGGTCTGGTAATAGGTCGGGGTCCACACAAGGCAGCCGGCAAAGGCCAACGCGGCGCACAGCAGCGCGGCCAGCGCACACCACACCCGGTAGCGCCCCTGGGGCAGCCCCGGCACGGGAACATCCTGCGCCGGAACGGCGGCATACCACAGCAGCAGGTAGAGCGCCAACACCCAGAACCAGGCCAGGTCCAGCGAGCTGTAGCTTAAGCTGCCGCCCACAAGGCCGCGCACCCAGCTGTCAGCATCCTGCACCACGCTGCGTACCAGCAGCATAGCCACGGCGGGCAGATTGTGCAGAATGTAACCGGGGGTAAAGGTGGTCTGGTCTTCCTCGCTGGGGGTGCTCTGGCTGTCCCGCACGGTACGGACAGCTTCGATCTCTTTGATCAGCACATTGCGGTCCAGCGGGTAGCGGTCATCCTCCACGCCGGGGTAGATCTGGCAGGCGGAAAGCAGCTCTGCACATTCATCACTGCTGAACATGGACTTGAAAAAGTCTCGGCGGTCAGCAGTGGCCAGCCGTTCCCGGCACATTTCGGCGTCGGTGGTCATCAGGTCGCGGTCCAGGTAAACCAGGGAAGCCGCACTCATAAATTCATCATCGGTCAGGCTGGAATGCTCCACTTCCTCCGGGCTGAAGAAAAAGCTCTGGCCCAGAACGGCGGCGGTCACATCGCCCTCCTGCAAGGCCTGCACCCAGAACTCCAGCTCCTTCTGCGGGATCTCGGTCACGCCCTCCACGCAGTAATACAGGCGGCGCACAAAGTTGGAAGCCGTGTTTTCACGGTACTCGGCAGGCATGTTGGCAAACCGGTTGGAGGTTTTGCCGTCACCCGCGGCAGGGGCGGCATGCAGGGTACGATTGTCAGCTGCCTCTGTTGCTGTATAAGAAACCGCAGCAGCCGGGGTAGAACCCTGTGCGGAGGTGGTTTCCGCCTGGGTAGTCTGATTTTCAAACCCGGCAGAACCGGCCACCGAGGTGACCAGCACAGCGCGGTTGATGCTGAGCGCCAACAGCACGCATCCGGCCAGATAAGCGGCTTTTTTGGTTGCGGCGCTCTGGCCAAAGCGGCTGTTGGGAATCAGCAGGAACAACGCTGCCAGCGGCAGGTAAACCAGTTTGGCCGGTGCCAGCAGGATGCCGAACACCGCCAGCGGCAGCCACAGCCGCACCGGCAGCACCGTGCCGTCCTTGCAGCCAAAAATCGCCTGCATACACAGCGCAGTAAAGGCAAACGCCAGCCCCAGCAGCAGGGAATCCCGGCTGAAAGAAGCCGCCAGATGCAGCGTCATGGGCAGCAGGGCCGCCGCAGCGAATACCCGCTTGCCAAACGGCGCGGCTTTAACGGCCAGCATCGCTAGCAAAGCGAACACAATTAAATTTGCTGTGCGCCCCAGCATCAGCGCCGAAACAAAGCCAAGGTGAAAAACATATGCCAGGAACACCGCTGCCGCGCTGAACAGGTACAGCGTGGGATTGCGGTCGGTCTGCAGTTCTTCCAGCGCCGTGTGGCTGTCAAAACTGTCAGGGGTGGTGGTGAACAGGTTTTCGCTCAGTTCCTGCCAGCTGAACACGGTGGTCTTTTCGTTTTGCAGCAGGGGGTCAAAGTCGTGCTCGCGGCGGTAGGTCATATCCAGCGGCACATTGCCCATCCGCCATTCATCCGGCGAGAGCATGTTGGCCCATTTGCAGGCTAAAGTAAAAGACTGGTTGATGTGGTATTTTTCGTCCGGTGCGGCATAGGGCGGCAGCACAAAGCTGTACAGCATGCCAAAGCAGAGCACCAGCACAAACACCAGCCGGTGCAGCGGCATGCGGCCCCGCATGGCAAAATAAATGCCAAGGAACACCACAACGCTGGCCAGCAGCCCGACCAGCAAAAAGAACCGGGTCAAAAATCCGCCAATCTGTTTGTAAGTCACCAGCAGCGCCAGCGTGCCGTCCACGGCTTCGCCGTTTACGGTAAAGGTATCGTTCCACAGCACAGCGCCGTTGCTGCAGCCCACGGTCAACCGGCCGGAACCGGTATACTCCGGTTTCAGCGTCACGCGGTAGTGGCGGCCTGCGCTGCCGGTCACGGGGGTATCCAGCCCCATGCCAGTGTACTGCCCGGCCACAATGTTCGCCATATCGCCGGTGGAGCGGGCCAGCACCTCGCCGGTGTCGGCATCGGCAAGTTCCAGGTGCAGCTCACCGGTGGGCTGGCCGTTGCTGGTGCCAAACACAAAGGCCATGGCCAGCAGGTCATTGTCGGTATCAAAGGTCTGGGCAGCGCCGTTGGCTTCGTCCAGCTCGGCGCTGTACTGGCTGTAATCATCGCTGATGCGCTCCGACAGGCTCTTGTCATTGTTGGGGCGCACCGCGGCCAACCAAACCAGCACCACGGCCAGCAGGCAGGCAGCAGCGGCGCACAAGGCGGTGCCCAGCGGGCTTTTCAGAAAATCCTTTATTTTGCTCATACGGGCTCCTCCCGGTTTTGGTGGTTCAGCGTTCAGGGGGTGTCCAAAACAAACACCGGAATTTTTAACGTTTCAGCCGCACCCATCAAATCTCTGCGCCAAAGGCTTTTTTAACGGCGGCAGGCAGGCGGCCGTCCCGCAGCAGGATCTCTTCCACCGTGCCGCGCACAGCGCCCTCGCCGCCTTTTTGGCGGCAGATGAAATCCGCCCGCCCCAGCACAGGGCCGGCAGCATCGGCCGGGCAGGCCACAAAGCCGCACAGGGCCATGGCGGTCAAATCGTTCAGGTCATCGCCGCAATAGGCAACATCCTGCTTGGTCAGGCTGTGCTCAGCCATAAACCTGCTCAAAAAGGCGGCTTTGTCGTGTACGTTCTGGAACAGATAGTCAATGTGCAGGTCCTGGGCACGGTGGCGCACGGCTTCACATTCGCGCCCGGTGCAGATCATAACCTGCATCCCTGCCGCGTGGGCCAGCACGATCCCGGCCCCATCCTTGATGGCAAACTTTTTCAGCTCGTTGCCGGTGGAATCATAGTACACGCCGCCGTCTGTCATGGTGCCGTCTACATCCAGAACCAAAAGTCGAATCATGGGCAAACCTCGTTATTTTGCGTATTCGCTTGGGGTGATAAAGGTCACATCCAGCCCGCAGGCTTTGATGGCACCTGCCATGGCGGTGTTGAACGCAGCTCCGCGCCCGGTGTGGGCGTGCAGCAGGCTGTCGGCATAGGCGGGGGTACCGGGCTTGTAGCCATCGGCCCCGGCCAGCAGCACGGCCTTGGCACCGCACAGCCGCAGCAGCCGCAGCAGCATCAGTACACTGTTGCTGCCAAGGGATGCGTTCTGCACATCCGGGGCAGCCAGCCGGTCATAATTGACCGCCAGCGCCCCCTGCGGCAGCGGCCGCAGGTTGGAGGTGAGCACAACAGGGCAGGGCAGGGCAGCAAGGTCCAGCTTTTCAAACCGCTTGCTGTTGGTAAAAAATGCATAATCCGGCTGGCAGAATTCCGGGCAGAAATTGGCCGAAACAATGCAGTCCGCCTTGGCGGCGGCCACAGCGCTGCGCCCGGTTTCCTCCGCCAGGCTGGCACCAGGGGCCAGCACCAGCACGGTCTTGCCGCCAAACGCGGTGCGCAGGGTATCCAGCGCGGCGGTGTCGTCAATGGCGCGGTTCTGGTATTCGCGGTACAGGCGGTCGGCATAGTCTTTATCGTATGCGGTGGCCTTGCTGCGGTCAAAACCGGCCAGAATATGGTTGATGTCCCGGTTGGTCAAATCGCCTTTGTCCAGATAATGCTCGGCGTAATCGCGGTGCAGGTTGTACCGTGCGCTCAGGAAGTAAGCCGGGGTGTAACCCCAGGCTGTCTCGCCTTTCAGCGGGGCGATATGGTCCTGGATGGCGTCCATCATCTCGTCAATGTCATAATGGCAGCCAAGGGTCTCGTTCATATAGTCGGCAATCAGCTCAATGGGCAGGTTGCCGGGAATGCGCCCCATGCCCATCAGGCTGCCGTCCACAGTGGTATCGCGGCCCAGGTGCTTGTCCAGAAATTCCTGCGCCAGGCAGAAAGAGAGCGCCATGTTCTCATGCAGGTGCAGCCCCACGCGGATATCCGGGGCCAGGTTGTGGTCCACCAGGCTGACGATGCGCTCTAAGTCACGCCGCCGCATGCTGCCGAAGGTATCCACAATGGAGAACTGGTACGGGTGAATCTCGTTTACCTGTTCTAAAATCCACAGCAAGTCTTTGTCGGCATAGCCCATAATGTTGATGGGGTTGATGGACAGCTTGTACCCGCGGGCCTTGACTTCGCGGGCAAAATCCATGCCTTCGCGGATATCGTAATCGTGGGCGGTAATGCGCAGCATCTCAATGCCGTGCCCCTCATAAGGGGACAGCTTGGCAATATCATAATTGGAGCGCATGGCCATGCCGCTGTACATGGTGCTGCCGGTGTGGGCAGGCAGCAGTCTGTTCAGCTCTTCGATGGTGTTGCAGACGGTCACATCGGGGTTGTAGCCATCCACATTGCGCAGAAAGCCCACTTCCACAATGTCAGTCCCGGCGCGGGTCAGCGAGGCGATAATATCTTTGGCTGCAGCAAAGCCCCAGTTCCAGCTGTTCACATAGCCGCCGTCACGCAGGGTGCAGTCCAACAGTTTAATATCGGGCATTTATTCTTTTCCTTTCAGGATTTCGCTCACAAGGGCAAGGTCCTTGGGGGTGTCAACGCTCACAGTCTTGTACGGGCTGACGATGGCATGTACCTTGTGGCCGTTTTCCACAAAGCGCATCATATCGTTCTCTTCGGCTTTTTCCAGAATGGACTTCGGTGTTTCGTGGTAGAACGCCAGCGCCCGGCGGGAGTACAGCTGGATGCCGGTCACCTTCTCGTATTCAAAATCCAGCGTGCCTTTGGGGTAGGGAATGGGGCTGCGGGAGATCATCAAAATTTCCCGTGCGGCGTTGGTCACGACCTTCTGGTTGGAAAAATCGATCACATCCGCGGGGTGCTCCATCCGGTTGGTCAGCACGGCGACATAATACGGGTCCTCCGGCAGGGTATCCGGCAGAATCAAATCAAACGCCTTTACGTTGATCAGCGGCTCGTCACCCATGATCTGCAGATACAGGTCGGCTTCTACCTTGGTGGAAACCTCCCAGATGCGCCCGGTGGGGGTGTCATGGTCGGGGCTGGTCATGCAGTATTCCATGCCGTAGGTGCGGCAGGCTTCGGCAATGCGCTCATCGTCGGTGGCGATAAACACATCATCGAGCTTTTTGCACTTTTTGGCTTCCTGGTACACCCACCAGATCATGGGCTTGCCCAAAATATCTGCCAGCGGCTTGCCCGGCATCCGCGTGCTGGCATAACGGGCGGGAATAACGCCGATAAGTTTCATATAGTAACCTTCTTTATATCAAAATTCAGTGTAAAACAGGTCATTCAACCATTTCTGGGGATTTTGTTGAATATAAAGCCAGATTTCCTCATAGTCAAAGTGGTTGCGAATAATATGGTCGTGGTAGGATTTTTGCCATACGGGGAACCCTGCTGCGCGAGACACCCCGGACTTATATTGCCCAATTATGGTTGGCAGTGTAGGGAACGGTCTCGACCGTTCCGAAAGCTCGTTACAGCCGATTGCTAAGGCAATACCGCATAATTCTAAGTGCCGATACGGCGAGCGAGGTGCGGCAGCTGCTAAGCCAAAAGCGCAGATAATACTGGATGTCTTATCGAGCATTTTGGCAACGCAGATGCCGTGCCGCAGCCGCCGAAGCGGTGCTTAAGCCGCTAGGCGGGAATTGTGCGGTGTTGCCCTAAAATGCAGTGGATGTGGTTTGGCATAATGACATAAGCATCCAGCGCAGTGGAAGTGAAATGCACAGGAACTTCCAACAGCATTTTCTCGGCAGTCTTTCCAAGTGAGGATAATTCCATGGCGGCGGAACGGTCAAGACCGTTCCCTACAATCTGCCCAAACAGACGGGCGCGATTTTTGGTGCAGATGGTCACAAAGTAATACTTCGCGGAAGAATAATCGAAACTTTGCAGCCGCAGATTTTTACGTTGTTTCAGCTCCATGGAATCACCTGAACAGGTATTTTCAAGGGGAGGCATTACCCCTGCACCAACTTTTCTGCCTCTTCCAGCCCCACAAACACCTTTTCTTCCGCGGCGGTAAAGCCGCGCAGGACCCAGCTTTGCACGGTGACGGCGCGCTGGAATTTGAAGGGCAGGCAGAAATTGAGAACCTCGCTTGGCATGGTGCGGGGCAGGATAACAGCAGTAGGGAACAGCTTGGAATAATCCGTGGTATCCCGCGGGTGGGTTTTGATAAACAGCGGTTCTGTGCAGTATTTCTTGGCAACAGCCGCAAACATGGCGTCCTGGGTGGGCTGATCCATCAGGCCGTCCAGCACAAAACTGCGGGGCAAAAGCAGGCAGGCACCCTGCACATGCTCCGGCAGGGGAACGGCCAAAAACACCCGGCGGATGATGGCTTTTTCTTCCTCCATCAGGCTTTCCAGTAGCTGCGCTTTGGATACCGTTACCAGCTTGTCTACGCCAAAAATGCTGCACCGCGCGGCGTCTTCGCTTTCCACCGTGCGGCAGCAGGGGCTGTCGCCCCAGTAGCGGTAGGGGCCGTGGGGATTGGTGCGTTGCTCGTCCAGCAGGTGCTGGTCGGGATCCAACGTGCCGCCAAAGGTATCTTCGCACAGGGTATAAACCCGGCGCTCCCGCTGCAGGTAGCGCCCTAAAGCGCTCCAGTCATTGCTGATGTACACATGCCCCTTGGGCAGCGTAAAATACGGTTTGCGAAACGGGTGGCGCAGGCGGTAAAAGTCGCTTTCGCTGTTCTGTGCGTCCAGCTTTTCCTCGTCCACGATCAAAACAGCGTCCCACAGATCCGGCGCGGTGTCCAGCAATTTAGCGCGCAGGGTTTCGGCTTCCGGCACACAGGTGCTCAGCACAAGGGTGGACTTGCCGGGGCGGCTGCGCAGCGCGCGCACCAGCGCGATTAACACATGATACAGCGTGTGGCAGATGAAAATATCACCCATCGTATCCATTCTCCAACACTTTGACCGGCGGGAAGTGGATGCGGCCCCAGCCCGGTGCCCATTCCGGCATGGTCAAATCGCCGGAGGTTACCTCAAACGCAAACTCGGTCACTGGCTTGTCCAGGCAGACAGCCTGGGTCAGCACGCCGTCAAACACATCCACATAGAAGAAATACTGGCCTTCACCCAGCAGGCTGGGGTCAAACTCAAACTCGGTGGTATACAGCTTGCCGGGCACGGCGGCGCCCAGGTTGACCGGGTGGGTAATGCCCACGGGGGTCGAATCCCGGAAATGTAGGTTCAGCTTTAAGTGTACCCCGGCAAACGGCTCCGAAACACGCCAGGTAATGCGCACCCGAATTTTTTCGGTGTCCGCAAACACACTGGATTCCTTGCCCACAAAGTCCAGCGTTTCCAGCCGCATCCGTTTGCCTGCGCTGGCGTTCATGCGGGAAACATCCATCAGGTCATAGTGGACAACGTTTACATCGGTGGTTTCCATGTAAACCGCAATGGCCTGCTCTACATCGCCGTCAAAAATCACGCGGCCCTGGTCCAGCACCACGCAGCGGGTACACAGCTGGCGGATGGTGCTCATGTTGTGGCTGACATACAAAACCGTGCGGCCTTCCTGCCCGGCAACATCGCTCATTTTGCCAAGGCATTTCTGCTGGAACTTCATATCACCCACGGCCAGAACTTCATCCATTACCATGATCTCGCTGTCCAGATGGGCAGCTACGGCAAAGGCCAGCTTGACAAACATACCGCTGGAATAGCGCTTGACGGGGGTATCAATAAAATCACCGCACTCGGAAAATTCAATGATCTGGTCAATTTTGGAATCGACCTCGGCGCGGGTCATGCCAAGGATGGCACCGTTCATGTAAATGTTTTCGCGGCCGGTCATTTCGTTGTTGAAGCCGGTGCCGACTTCCAGCATGGAAGCCACACGCCCGCGCAGGCGGATCTCGCCTTCGGTAGGGGCGGTAATGCGGGACAGAATTTTGAGCAGGGTAGATTTGCCTGCACCGTTGCGGCCGATAATGCCAAGGGCTTCGCCTTTGTAAACGGTCAGGTCAACACCGTTCAGCGCCATAAAAGTCTTGCCAAACAGGCGGGCATCGGTGCCAATCACGGTGTTGGGGTCCTCTTTGCCGCGTACACGGGCCCACCAGCTTTGCAGGTCATGCGTCAGGGTGCCGCCGCCGATCTGACCAAGCTTGTACTGCTTTTTTAACCCGGATACCTGAATAACGGGTACGCGCTGGTTTTGTGCATGTGTCTGGTTTTCCATCTGCGCCCCTCCTTACACGGTATCCATAAAGGTTTTTTCAATGCGGCTGAACAGCACAACGCCCAGCACAAGGGCGGCGGCTGTAAAAAGCAGGCTGTAAATCAGATTGCCCACTTCCACCGTTCCAGTGCCAAGGGTTCCCATGCGGAACACCTCAATCGGGGCTGTCATGGGGTTCAGGCGCATCAGCATCTGCAAACGGGGAGAATTGTCCAGACTGGACAGCGGATATACAACAGGGGAGATATACATCCACAGCTGCACGCCAAAGCTCACAGCAATGGCAAGGTCACGGTACTTGGTGGTCAGGGCAGAAACGATAATACCCACACCCAGGCCCAGCAGCATAACTTCCAGCACTACCAGCGGCACAGCGAACGCCCAGGCTGTCAGGTGTACACCAGACCCGGTCACGGCAAAGTAAGCCCAGAACAGAACATACATGACGAACTGAATAAAGAAGTTGATCAGGCTGGTAAGCACCTGACTGATGGGTGTGGTAAGCCGCGGAAAATATACCTTGCCGAACACCTGACTGTTGGCAACAAAGGTATTGGCGGTTCCGTTGATGCAGGAGGCAAAAAAGGTCCACACCGTGTTGCCGGCCATGTAGAACAAAAAGCTTGGCGTACCGTCCGTAGAAAGCCCGGCAATGCCGCCGAACACCACGTTGAACAGCACCGTGGTGATAAGCGGGTTCAGGATGATCCACAGCGGCCCCAGGATGGTCTGCTTGTACATGACGGTAAAGTTGCGCTTGACGAACATGACGATCAGATCACGGTAGCGCCACAGTTCTTCCAGGTCCACATCAAACCAGCCGGTGCGCGGCCGAATAACGGTGGTCCATTGCGTATTATCCCCGGCAGGGGTCTGGTTGCGTTGCTCTGCCATAAAAAGCCCTTTCAAAAATAGATATTTCATGGGAATCCCCGATACATACTTATAGACAATTCATTGTACCATAATCCGCTGTAAAAAACAATGTTTGCCCTGTGCAGAAAGCGCTGCCAAAACAAAAACCGCCCTGCAGGCCCGGAACAGGGGATGCAGAACGGTTCAAAGAGTTTATTTTGCGGTCAGCCTGCGCCAGCCGGTGCGCAGCAATGTCCAGCAGCCAAGCAGCAGCAGGGAAAACAGGATATCCCATGCAAGGCGGCAGGGCAGCGTGAACAGCAGGCGGTCTTTTTGCCAGATGGCACTGGTGAACACATCCATGTGGTGTACAAAGAACAGCCACAGGCTGTGCCGCCCCAGAAAACTGAGCGCTGGGCGCAAAGCGTTATTGGCGTTCAGTTCACGGCACAGATGGCAGAAGATCCAGATGCCGCATACACTGATGGAAGCGCACAAAATGTAATTGAAGTATGTGCGGGAAGCAAGTTCAATATAAATGCCCTGCTGGCAGCACCATGCCCAGGGGATCAGCATGGCAAGGAAAAGCGGGACCCGGTAACGGTCCAACAGTGCCTGATGCTGGCGGAACAGCTGCCCCAATGTGAGGTACATGACAACGACCATTGCAACATCCAGACATTGGGGAAGATACTGTACCTGCCCGATGTATGCCCCGAACAGCATAACAATGAAACTGACGGCAAAATCCCCTTTGGGGAACAAAAGCCCCAGCAGCTCCCAGATCAGCTTGCCCCAGAAGAGTGCAAACAAAAACCATGGCATGCCGCAGCTGGGAATGCCGTCGGCAGGGTTACCGCTGGCCCAGAACAGGGTGATGGCATTGTAGCGGGCAATATCCCACAGGTTGGTCAGGCTTCTGTCATCAGAAAGGAAAAAGTTCAGCAAAACGTTGAACACCTGCACCACACCCAGCACGGGAACGATCAGTGCAACAAAGTCCTTCCTGACCCGGCGGGCAAAACCCTGCCAGGTATCCGGGCGGCGGGCCGTATAGCCGGTCAGAAAGAAAAAGGCCGGCATGTGGAACGAAAAAATGAAATTGCGCATCAGGTTGCCATAGGGCAGGGTGTGCCCCACAATCACCAGAATCATGCACAGACCTTTGGCGGTATCAATCCAGTCAATGCGCTGGCGCACGGCAGGGTGCGGAGCGGCGGATTGTTGAACAGCAGTCATACGGCGGTCTCCTTCGGCCTTGGCATCACTGCTGCTTGGGCGGGTTCTTTTTCTGTTTGTCATTGCAGTGTTCCTGGCAGCTGGCGCAGTTGCCGGTGCAGCCGCCGTGCCAGCCCTTTTCGCTGTTGGCAATAAAACCGATGGCAACGCCGAGCAGAACAAAAATAATAACCAGAACAAGGATACTTTGAAGTGACATGGAAAAAACCTCCCTATGGGTTAAGCGAAAACAAAATGACAGGTGAATACGCTGCCCTTATGCCAACCCCAACAAAATCCCTACACAGTGCACGGCAAACGCCACAACCCAGGCAATGCCGCACTGCATCAGTACCACACCCAGTGCAGCCCGGCCACCGCCCAGTTCCCGCTTGACGGCGGCAATGGCTGCAACACAGGGGGTATACAACAGCGTAAAGATCAGGAAAACCAGCGCAGTAAACGGGGTGAACAGCATGTTCAGCGCGCCGGTATCGCCGCCCAGCAGGACGGTCAGGGTGGAAACAACGCTTTCCTTGGCGGTAAAGCCGGTGATCAACGCAGTGGAAATGCGCCAATCGCCAAAGCCAAGGGGCTTGAAGATGGGGGTGATCAGGCTGCCAACCAAAGCCAGAAGGCTGGAATCCGGGGTGGCAGCAACATTCAGGCGGGTGTCGAACGTCTGTAGGAACCAGATCACGACGGTTGCAACAAAGATAATTGTAAAGGCACGCTGAATAAAATCACGGGCCTTTTCCCAAATCAGCTGGCCAACGCTTTTGGGCGAAGGCAGGCGGTAGTTGGGCAGCTCCATCACAAAGGGTACCGGTTCACCGCGGAAACAGGTCTGCTTGAGGATCAGCGAATACAGTATACCACACAAAATGCCGAAAAGATAGAGGAAAATCATGACCGGTGCACGCCATACCCGCGGGAAAAACGCGGCGGTGAACAGCGCATAAATGGGCAGCTTGGCGGAACAGCTCATGAACGGGGTCAGCAAAATCGTCATGCGGCGGTCACGCTCACTGGAAAGGGTGCGGGTTGCCATAATGGCGGGAACCGAGCAGCCGAAGCCCACCAGCATGGGCACAAAGCTGCGGCCCGAAAGCCCAATGCGGCGCAGCAGTTTGTCCATAACAAAGGCCACGCGGGCCATATAACCGGTATCTTCCAGGATGGACAAAAAGAAGAACAGGATAACGATCGTGGGCAAAAAGCTCAGCACGCTGCCCACACCGGCAAAAATGCCGTCGATCACAAGGCTGTGCACCACCGGGTTGATCTGATACGCCGTCAGGGCGCGGTCCACAACGCCGGTAAACCAGTCGATGCCAAGGGTCATCCAGTCCGAAAGGGTGGAGCCCACTACGCCAAAGGTCAGCCAGAAAACAAGCGCCATAATGCCCGCAAAACAGGGCAAGGCAGTGTATTTGCCGGTCAGGATCTTATCAATGGCAACGCTGCGCTTATGCTCCAGGCTTTCGCCCGGCTTCACCACCGTGGCGGAGCATAGCTTTTCAATAAAGGTAAAGCGCATGTCCGCAAGGGCGGCTTCGCGGTCCAGCCCGGTCACGGTTTCCATTTCAGCAATGGCGTGGCCCAGTATATCTGTTTCGTTGGGGTTCAGCTGCAGGGCTTTTTCAATCAGGGTGTCTCCCTCCACCAGCTTGGTGGCGGCAAAGCGCAGCGGCAGCCCGGCGGCAGCGGCATGGTCCTCAATCAAATGTCCGACAGAATGGATGCAGCGATGCACCGCGCCCCTGGGGTCTGCTGGGTCACTGCCTGCCGTGCAGAAGTCGATGCGGCCCGGCAGCTCCCGGTAGCGCGCCACATGGACGGCGTGTTCGATCAGCTCGTCAATGCCCTCATTTTTGGCGGCAGAAATGGGAACAACCGGAATGCCCAGCGTTTCTTCCAGCTGGTTTACCATGATGGTGCCGCCGTTGGCGCGCACTTCGTCCATCATGTTCAGCGCCAGCACCATGGGGGTATCCAGCTCCATCAGCTGCATGGTCAGGTACAGGTTGCGCTCAATGTTGGAAGCATCCACAATGTTGATAATGCCGGACGGGTGCTCGCTCAGGATAAAATCCCGCGTGACAATCTCCTCGTTGGAGTAAGGGGACAGGGAATAAATGCCCGGCAGGTCCGTTACGGTGGCTTCCTTGTGGTTGCGGATCACGCCGTCCTTGCGGTCCACCGTAACGCCGGGAAAGTTGCCCACATGCTGGTTGGAGCCGGTCAGCTGGTTGAACAGCGTGGTTTTGCCGCAGTTCTGATTGCCGGCCAGGGCAAAGGTCAGCGGTGCACCGGCGGCAATGGGGGCGCCGGCTTTGCGCTCGTGGTAGCTGGCGGCTTTGTCCAGCTCGCCAACGCCGGGGTGGGCTACCACCTTGTGGCGCTCTTCGCTGGGGGCGGCGCGGTCCGTTGCGTGCACGCTGTCAATTTCAATTTTCTGCGCATCGGCCAGGCGCAGGGTCAGCTCATAACCGCGCAGCTCCACTTCAATGGGGTCCCCCATGGGGGCCGTTTTGCGCAGCGTTACCTCGGTGCCGGGGGTCAGCCCCATATCCAGCAGGTGGTGGCGCAGCTCGCCCTCACCGCCTACCACGCGGATGATTGCATCCTGCCCAATGTGCAGGTCACCTAATGTCAGCATATTGATTCCTCTTTTTTGTACGGCAAGGTAATGCAAGCCGGTTTATTTCGACTGAATGGCATGAATTTCGCTCATGAACGCGTAAAGTTTACCACGTTTAACTTACGGCGTCAATATATCAGGAAAAACTGTGAAATGCAGGCTTGAAAAATGCACAATTTCTGGTGGGGTGGGCAGCCATCTTGCCGCAAAATGCTGAATTCAATATTTATGCATTGACTTTGAATATTTATGTATTATACTAGAATTTATCCTGATGCAGCTCCGGAAAGAGGGAAAGTTCCGCCGCTGCGCTAGGGTGTATCTGAAAAGTCGAAAGTATCGTCTATTTCTACAAACGCAGCCGGATTTTGCGTTAAAAAGCCTTGGGCAATACCGCATAATTCTAAGTGCCGATACGGCGAGCGAGGTGCGGCAGCTGCTAAGCCAAAAGCGCAGATAATACTGGATGTCTTATCGAGCATTTTGGCAACGCAGATGCTGTGCCGCAGCCGCCGAAGCGGTGCTTAAGCCGTAAGGCGGGAATTGTGCGGTGTTGCCCTTGGAATCCACAAAGGATTCCTGCGGCTCTTTGCCTTACATCCTGCTTGTGTTTGCGAAATGTCCGTCATTTTCCTTGTTTTCAGATACGCCTTGAAAATCAGAGTACCATGAACAAAGAAGGTATATTGTAATGAAAAAAGCATTGTCTTTGATGACTGCCGCTGCCTTGGTTCTGAGCCTGGCTGCCTGCGGTTCCACCGCTTCTTCCGAGGCCGCTTCCAGCGATGCTGCATCTTCCGAGGCTGCTTCCTCTGAAGCAGCCAGCGAGACTGAAACTGCTGAGCTGTCCACCGTTGAGCCGGGCAAGCTGATCATGTCCACCAACGCAGCCTTCCCCCCGTACGAGATGACCACCGATTCCGGCGAATTTGAGGGCATCGACATTGAGACCGCACAGGCCATTGCTGACAAGCTGGGCTTGGAGCTGCAGATCGATGATATGGACTTTGACGCTGCACTGCTGGCTGTACAGCAGGGCAAGTCCGATATGGTTATGGCTGGCGTTACCGTTACCGACGAGCGCCAGAACGTGATGGACTTCACCGATTCTTACGCAACCGGCATCCAGTCCATCATCGTCAAGGAAGATTCCGATATTGCCAGCGTGGATGACCTGGCTGGCAAGAAAATCGGCACCCAGCGCGGTACCACCGGCTACCTGTACTGCTCTGACGACTTTGGCGATGAGAACGTTGTTGCTTACGACGACGGCCTGACTGCCGTGCAGATGCTGAACAACGGCCAGGTTGACTGCGTTGTTATTGATAACGCTCCCGCTAAGGAATTTGTTGCTGCCAACCCCGGCCTGAAGCTGCTGGACACCGCTTACGTGGAAGAAGACTACGCAATCGGCGTTGGTAAGGGCAACACCGAACTGAAGGATGCCATCAACACCGCTCTGGAAGAGCTGAAGGCCGACGGCACCCTGCAGGCTATCGTGGACAAGTACATCACTGCTGAATAAAGCAGCTTTTTCACAAGTGCCACAGGGAGGTGGCCCGCAGGGGCGCCTCCCTTTTGTTGGTAAGACCGTAAAATAAACGCCCGGTGCCCTGGTGCCGGAACACAGGAAAGGTGTGGAATGCGGATGGCCGCACAATACGAAATGCTGACCCAGCTGGCGAAAGCTGGTACAAAGCTGGATTTCGGGCAGGATCTGTTCGTCAAATTCTACCAGGCATTTATTGCCTCAAACCGCTGGCAGCAATACCTCAAAGGGGTCATCCCCACGCTGTATGTAACGGCAATTGCTTTGGCGATCGGCGTGGTGCTGGGCAGCGTGGTTGCCCTGGTGCGTGTTGCGCATGACCAGCAGCGCCGCGGCCACCACAACCCGGCTCTTGCCGTTGCCAACGCTGTATGCAAGCTATACGCCACTGTGATCCGCGGCACCCCCATGATGGTGCAGATGCTGATTATGAGCATGGTTATCTTTGCCAACAGCCGCAACTTTACCATGGTCGGCGCGCTGGCACTGGGCATTAACTCCGGTGCGTATGTTTCGGAGATCATCCGCGGCGGTCTGATGGCCGTTGACCCCGGCCAGATGGAAGCCGGCCGCAGCCTGGGCCTGAACTACATGACAACCATGGTGCTGATCGTGATTCCGCAGGCCATCCGCTCGGTGCTGCCTGCCCTGGGCAATGAGTTCATCATCCTTCTCAAGGATACCTCGCTCATCACCGTTATTGGCGGCAAGGAGCTGCTGTACGCTGCACAGGGCATCATGAACCGTACTTACGAGCCGATGTTCCCGTTGTTCGGCGTGGCGCTGATGTATCTGATTCTGGTTATGATCTTTACCTGGCTGCTTGGCAAACTGGAAGGGAGGCTGGCGAAGAGTGATCGTCGTTAAGGACTTAAAAAAGAACTATAACGGTCTGGATGTGCTCAAGGGCATTGACCTGACCATCAATAAGGGCGATGTTGTCTGCCTGGTTGGGCCTTCCGGCTGCGGCAAGTCCACTTTTCTGCGCTGCCTGACCCGCCTGGAAGAACCGGACGGCGGCACGGTTATGCTGGACGGCAAAGAGATCACCGAACGCGACATTGATGCCACCCGCGCCCAGATGGGCATGGTGTTCCAGCATTTTAACCTGTTCCCCCACCTGACGGTGAAAAAGAACATCACGCTGGCTCCGGTGCGCCTGGGCCGTATGAGCCAGGCTGCTGCCGACAAGCAGGCCATGGAGCTGCTGGAGCGCATTGGCCTGGCCGATAAGGCGGATGTTTACCCCAACATGCTTTCCGGCGGCCAGAAACAGCGCATTGCCATTGTGCGTGCACTGGCCATGAACCCTGAAGTGCTGTTGTTTGACGAGCCCACCAGCGCGCTGGACCCCGAAATGGTAGGCGAAGTTCTGGAACTGATGAAAGAACTGGCCCGCGATGGCATGACCATGGTGGTGGTGACCCACGAAATGGGTTTTGCCCGCGAGGTTGCCAACCGTGTGATCTTTATTGATGAGGGTGTTATCAAGGTCGATAAGCCCCCGCAGGAGTTCTTTGAGAACCCCGACAATCCGCGCCTGAAAGCGTTTTTGTCCAAGGTACTGTAAAATCAAACTTTTGTCCGCCCCGTTTAGAATGGTGAGAGCTGTTCTGGATGGGGCGGATTTTTTTAGTTAGGCGGGAGGAGGGAGGAGTTTTCGGCGGCAATTAGTAATTAGGAATTGGAGGTGGAACGGGGGGGCTTTTTAATGAATAAAGAATAATGGTGGTGGGCCACGGCGCGGAACCCTGCTGCACTGCGAACTTTTGCACTAAAATCCCAGACTCCAAACCGATCCCCCGCAAAACCAAAGGCATGCGGACTCTCGTATCTACCGAGAATCCGCATGCCTATTTCTTAGGGTGTATCTGAAAAGTCGAAAATTTAGTCTATTTCTACAAACACAGCGGGATTTTGCGAAATATCCGTTATTTTCTTTGTTTTCAGATACACCTTAGGGCAATACCGCATAATTCTAAGTGCCGATACGGCGAGCGAGGTGCGGCAGATGCCGGAGCGGTGCTTAAGCCGCAAGGCGGGAATTGTGCGGTGTTGCCTTAGCTTATGTGATTTATGCGATACCCATTAAAGTCTTTCGCCAAGGCCTTTTTCAAAAAGGCCGGAAAACTCTCGTAAGGAATCACTCCAGTTCGAAATCCCCCGGCAGCAGCAGGTCCAGCGCGGCATCAGCATCCGCGACCAGGCGCTTGGACTGGTTCAGGATGGCTTTTTCCAGCGTGTTACGGGCCATGCGTCCGTTGCCATTTTCGGCGGCGTTCTCTGACTGGCGGCGGTCGAAGAATGCCACCAACGGCATCGCACAGGCATCGTCCAGGCGGTAGCCCTTGCTTTTGGCAATGCTCTGGGTGATCGCCAAAAGCTCAGCGCCTGTGTAATCCGGGAATTCAATCTGGTTCGGGAAGCGGCTGGCCAGGCCGGAGTTCGCCGTCAGGAACAGCGCCATCTCCTTGCTGTACCCGGCCAGGATCACCACCAGGTCATCGCGGTGGTCCTCAATACCCTTTACCAGGGTGTCAATGGCTTCCAGCCCAAAGCTGTCCTCGCCGCCGCGGTACAGGCTGTATGCTTCATCAATGAACAGCACGCCGCCCAAAGCGCTCTGGATCACCTGGTTGGTCAGCGGGGCCGTGTGGCCGACATAGCGGCCCACCAGGTCGGCACGGGTCACTTCCACCAGCTGGCCGCCGCGCAGTGCGCCGATGGCTTTCAGATACTTGGCCAGAATGCGGGCAATCGTGGTTTTGCCGGTGCCGGGGTTGCCGGTAAAAATCATGTGCATGTTCACATCGGCAACTTTCAGGCCCTGGGCCTTGCGCTTTTGCTGAGCCTGCACGTTCTGGGCAATGCCGCGCACAAAATCCTTTACTTCGTCAAGGCCCACAATGGCATCTAGCTCCGCTTCCACGGCATCCACATCGCCGCGGTACTGGCGGGGCAGCAGGGCCAGCAGGTCAAACGGTTCACCGCTGCCAATGGCGGCCATCAGGCGGCTGCCGTCCACCGTCAATTTGGCGGGCGTTCCGGCGGTAGGAATGTCGTCCGCATCCAGAACGTACTCTGCAAAGGCGCGGTAGATGCTGTCGACATAATCGCGCATGGCGGTCATGCCGCTGGTTTTGCCGTACTGCGCGGCAACCAGGTCCCGCACATCGCTGCCCATGGCAAGCACAAGGCCGCACTGCGCCTTGACCCGCTGGGCCAGGTGGTTCAGCTCCCGCGCGGCAATGGCGGCCAGGCTTTCGGGGGTGAACGCCTGGGTGCGGCAGATGTCCCCCTCCAGCGCGTCCACGAACCGTGCGCCGAACTTGTCCGCCAGGGCGGTTTCGTCCCGGTTGGAGAAAAATACAAAATACTTGCCGGCAGCCTGCAATTCGCCGATCGCGCCGGGGGCCAGGGCGGTGCCCACATCCACCAGAATGCCGCGCTGCAATACATAGCGGCTGGTCAGCGGCAGAGTGCCGTCAATGGCCAGCGTTGCCAGCATGTTCAGGTAATTGGATGCACAGCTTTCGTAATGGTCAAAGGCCAGAACCTCGGCGTCAGACTGCAAGGCGGCATACAGGTCCTGCAAAAACAGCTTTTCCTGTGCGGGGCCGGGGTACAGGGCCAGATCCATCGTTTCAATCAGGGCGCTGTGCAAAAGTCCGCGGCCTGCCATCTCGTCCACAATGCAGGTCAGGGCATAGTGCCGCCCGGTACCGGTGGGGCCGCACAGCAGCATGCTGCCGCGGGCATGGGCGGTATCGGCGGTGCCCATCACAAAGGGGCGGCGGAACGCCTTGACCACCTGCCCCACAAAGGCATCCTGCCCCAGCACTTGCTGGCGCACCCGGTCGGCCAGGCCATTAAAGTTTTCCGGGCCGGCTTTTACCGGCTCTGCTGCGGGGGCAGGCTGTGCGGTTTTGCCGCCCAGCAGGCCGTCCTGGCGCAGGCTTTGGGTCAGCTCGCTGCTCATGCGGCGCACACTGTCCGCGGTGGCGGCGCCGGCGCGCTGCACGGCGTTCAGGGCGTCCGCGGCAGATTTCTGGCGTTTTTGGCTTTCGGCCAAAGCGTCCAGCTGGGCCTGCATAGCGTTCAGGCTGTTTTGCGCGGCATCGCGGTCCTGTTTGGTAGCGCTGTGGCGGCCTGTACCGGTCACACTGCGCACCCAGGCATCGTATTGATCTTCCAGGCTCATGGCTTTGCCCTCCGTTATATCAGTCGGCTTTTTTCACGGTAATTTTATAAAAGTTTTTGGTACTGCACCCGGCGCGGCCGCCGCCCGCACACGCGCAGGCGCATGCACAGCTGGAAACACAGGCACACGCACACGCGCAGCTGGAATGGTTGGAGTGATCCGAACCGCCGCTGCGCCGCCCGGCACCACCGCCGCGGGTCTTTCCGCCCCCGGCCTTGAAGTTTGCGGGTGGGGGAACGCGATGGTAGCCTTCTGGCGGGGGCAGATTACGGGCAACATGGATATGGGTGTGCCCGTTGGAATACCAGTACCAGTCGTCGGGGTCATCCTCGCCAAAACCACCGTTCCAGATCCCGTTTGTGCGGGAAACGGAAACCGTGATCAGAGCAATCACGATAATGACCAGAAGGAGCACGAAGAAGAAAACCAGTACCTGGTCACTGTCGTTATAATACATTTCGCTGTCCGTTGCGGCAGCATCGGGGGAGTAGTTTTGTGCTGTATGGGCGGGAACGCTGACATGCACCGTGGCGCTTTCGCCATGGTCCAGCGGGCCAAAGTTCCACACAAGATAGTTGCCGTCCTGGCTGTCGTTATCGGCCTGGATACCGTCCAGCGCCACCCAGCGGATGGTCAGCTCATCCACACACAAATCATCGAACCAGCCGGGGGTAAAGCTGTAGTCGGCGTTGCCGTCCTCGTTCAGCAAAAACAGATGGGACTGGTGTACCTGGAACGCAAAGTGTACGCTGCTCTGTGCGCCGATGGTGGCGGCAATATCCGGCGGGAAGTAGGCGTTGATAAAATCAACCTTGGCAAAGGAACCGCCGTCATCCACGGAACTTACGTTAAGAACTGTATCCGGCGTCAGGTTGACCAGGCTGTCGTTGTGGCTGTTGGGCAGGCCGATGCGCACCCAGGTCAGCGGTTCATCCAGGCTGCCGCCGATCACGTTCCAGTCCAGCTCATAGGTGATATCGGCGGAGCCATCGGCGCGGGTGTCCACTGTTACGGTATAGTGGGTGATCTCATCCATGTCGCCGTCATCCGCATGGGCGGGCAGGGCGGCGGCAACAAACAGCAGCAGAACGGCCAGCATAGCCCACAGCTGCGCGGCAAAGCGTAAAACGGATTGTTTCATCACAAACCTCCCTGTGCGGGAACGGTTGTGCCAAGCTGGCAGATGTGTTCCATTTTCGCACTTTCTTCCCGCACACGGCGGCAGGCGGGGGAATTCCAGATCTTGTGCCAAGGGTCATGCAGGATGTTGCCCAGGCCAGCGCCCTCCCGCAGCCAGCTCTGGCAGGGCAGAACGGTGCCGTCCGGCGCAACGGCCATGTTGGAAAGGCAGGCCCCGCAGCTGGGCACCTGGGTAAAGCCAAGGTCCAACAGTACCGCATCCGGCAGCCAGCCGGGGCTGGTAAAGTTGATCTCCATGTGGTTTTGTTCAGCATAGGCCATCGCGGGGCGCAGCACGGCGGTCAGTGCTTCCGGCGTTAAGCGGGTGGCCTTGCTGGGGTCGGTTTCGGCCCCGCCGGTGGGAATTAGCCCGCTGCAGGTGGCATAGCGCACGCCAAGAGAGTTGGCCAGCGCCAGCGTTGCGGTGTAATCCTGGTTCAGGCTGCACAGCGGGGTGTTGATGCTGACATTCAGCCCCGCCTCCACCGCATTGCGGATGCCGCTGATGGTGTCCGCATAGCCGGGGGCACCCACCAGCGTGTTATGGATCGCTTCATCCGCCGAATATAGGGTGACCTGCACGCTGTCCAGGCTGGCGTCCGCCAGTTCCCGGCAAAGGGCGCTGGTCAGCATGCGGCCGTTGGTGTTCAGCCGGGTAACAAACCACTGTGCGGCATGCACCAGGCTGACCAGGTCATTGCGCATGGTGGGTTCGCCGCCGGTAAAGGTCAGCTGCGGAATGCCCGCCGCGCGGCATTTTTGGATAACAGCCAGCCATTGGTCGGTATCCAGCTCTTTCACCGCGCCAAGGGGCTGGTTGGCGGCGTAACAGTGCAGGCATTTCTGGTTGCAGTGCCAGGCACCGTCCTTTTCCATGGAGCTTACCATCAGGTCCATACGGTGGGGGGCTGCCATATAGCGGGCGTAAGCGCCCAGGTCCATCGGCTGCACATGCACGGGCGGTTCCTGCCCGGCGGTCAGCGTGCGGAAGGAGGTCAGCATGGCATTCAAATCCGCGCGGATCTGGTCGGGAGCCGTTTTCGGGTAAACCGCGGCGGCGGTTTCCACAGCCTGGGCGGCAATGCCGGCCCACTGGTCCTCGGTGATCTCCTTGCCCTCAAAAGGCTGCAGGGCATCCATCAGCCCTGCCAGCAGAATGGCCCAGGAAACGCTGAGCGGCAAAATATCCTGCCCGTTCAAAAGTGCAACAAACGGTACATTGCGCCGTGCTTTTTTGCAAGGGAGCAGGTGAATGCGCAGCACACCGGGGCCCTCCGGGTCCAGGGTGACATGGCGCACAACGCTTAGGTGCTGGTGCAGATAAGAGGACTCTGCACGCGATAAAAACATCATCTAAAACACTCCAAAACAGATTTAGCGGCCAAACACATAAAAGCAGTGCCGCTGCAGTGGTTGACTATTAAATAATTCTCCCAAATGTGTTAAAAATAGTACAAAGAGATAATTCTGTCCCATTATACCATGTTAAGCAGGTGAATACAATCTGCAACCCCAAAAACCTGACGATGCAAAAACAAAACCCCAGGCAAGCCAGCGGCGCTGCCTGGGGGAAATGTACTGTAATACCAGAGATAAAGCAGGCTGCGGTTCAGCCGCGCTTCATGCGGCCCAGCAGCAAATAATACCCCGCCCAGTCCAGCTTGCCGAACAGGGGGCTCTGCGTGCGCGCAGCTTCGGACAACATCCATAGCAGACGCAAGCTGTTCCAGCGGCAGGGCAGGTAATAGGGGCTATAACAGTGCTCATGGCGCATTGTATCCAGCAGGCTTTTCAGCCATGGGCTTTGCAGCGCGGTGCGGGCTTTGGCGCGGCGTGCGGGCATGGCGTCGGGGTCTCGCCGCAAAATGTCTGCGGCACCCTCTGCCAAAACCTGCAATTCCGCGCGGTGCAGCGGCAGCATATCCTGCGGCGGGCAGGCAGCAACGGTGCAGGCGGCGTTCAGCTTGGCAAAATGCTTGGGCCAAATTTCGCAGTAATTGGCGTGGTACTTGGTGGAAAGGGTGCCGGTGCGGCTGCAATCGTAAAAGGTCAGGGCGCTTTCCAGCACAAGGTAGCTGAAATCCGGCTGGCAGCGCCCCAGCAGAGCCAGATAATCCAGCACAAACTGCAAATCTTCGCCAAGGGTATAAGCCTGGTCAAAGGCAAGCTGCCGGGCGTATGTGCGCCGGTAAAGCTTGTTCCACGGCATGGCGATCAGGCAGTCCAGGTGCAGGCGGGCCAGGTCGCTCTGTTGGGCCGGGTGGGCTGCTGTGGTTACAGGGGTGGTATCGTCCGGCTGCATGGTGTAGTGCCAGAGCACAAAAGCGTTGGGGGCAGCGGCCTGTGCCGCAAGGGCGGCGGCCAAAGCGCCGGGGCGCAGGGCATCGTCACTGTCCAAAAATAGAATATACTCGCCGGTGGCGGCCCGTAGCCCGGCATTGCGCGCGCCGGAAACCCCGCGTTCCCTGCGGTGCAGTACCATCACACGGGGATCCTTTGCTGCGTAAGCGTCACAAATTTCGCCGCTGCGGTCTGGACTTTGATCGTCCACCAAGATCAGCCGCAGCCCGCCCGGCAACTGCTGGGTCAGCACACTTTCGATGCAGCGGGGCAGGGTGGCTTCCGCCTTGTATACCGGAACGATCACACAGATGACGGGCTGTTCCATAGGTGACCTCCAAAATCGTACACAATGCGTACAAAATCATCATAAAAGCGTGCAGAAGAATAGCGCTGTGCCGTCTTTGCACCGGCGGTGCTCATCTGGGCGCGCAGATCCGGGTGTTCGTACAGCATGCGGATGGCAAAGCTCAGCTGCCCGGCTACATTGCCGTCACGGTCCACCAGCACGGCCTGGCTGCCATCCAGATATTCCGGCATACCGCCGCTGCGGGTGGCAAGCACCGGTCGGCCGCAGCCCATGGCTTCCACCGCCACAAGCCCGGCGGCTTCCTCCACCAAGGTGGGCACGCAGACAAGGTCCGCCAGGCGGTAATATTCCGGCATCGAATCATTGGGCACATAGCCAGTAAAGCGCACCCGGTCGCCAAGGGTCTCGGCCTGCTGTTCCAACTTGCGCAAAAACGGGCTTTGCTGGGTACGGCCAAAAAACGGGCTGCCCACAATCAGCAGCTTGATGCGCGGGTCATGGATATTCTCCATCGCTTCCAACAGCTTGTGGATGCCCTTATCCGGCTCCAGGCGGCCGCAGAACAGTACAACAAAATCTTCCGGCGCAAAGCCGAGGGAAGCCCGCAGCGCAGCATCCGCCGGGCCGGGCACAAAGCGGGCGGTATCAATGCAGTTGTGCAGGATGTAGGCATGCTTGCGGTCCAGCTCGCTGGTTTTGAGGTAATCATCGCGGATAAACTCGCTCAGGGCCAGAATACCGCCGTAAATAGCGTCCATCTCATGGCTGCAGCTGGTCTGGCCGTGCAGGTGGGCCAGGCAACGCCGCTTGCCGAACATTTTGCTGATGGCGCTGCACTGGGTCAGGGTGCCGCCCTCCGCCACAATCAGGTCCGGCGTGGGCAGCTCCAGTGCAAGGGAAAGCTGAACCTTTTGATACCACGGGTCATACGGGGCGGCAACGCCAAAGCAACGCTCCAGAAACACCATGGGGTAATACCGGCGCACGCCGCGGGGCTTGGCAACGTACAGCATTTTGGTGTGCTGCAGCCCTTGTGCCTGGGCGGCGGCTTCCGGGTCCGGGATGCTGGCGCACAGCAGGTCCAGCTTGCCCGCCCGTTCATTTTCACGGATCAGGTGGGTGACAAGGGTTTCCACCGCGCCGCCCTGCACAGCAGGAACCGGCAGCTCCGGCGGCGGAACCAGCAAAATGCGCGGTTTGCGCGGTGTATTCGGCGAGCGCAGCGGCAAAATGGACAACCCCTTTTTTCGTTGGTTTGAAAGTTTGGTGTGGACGGAGGAATAGTTAGGAGGTAGGAGGTTAATTGGAAATTAGGAATGAGAAATTAGGAATTGGAGATGTTTTGGGGGATGTGCGGAACAGATAAAATATTTGTAGGGCGCGATGCCCTCATCGCGCCGGGGAGAAACGCAAAATGGTTATCGCAAACCTAAAAATTATTTGTAGGGGACGATGCTTGCATCGTCCCGTGGCCGTTTGTCCCATATACAATCCTTGGAAAAACGCTATGACATTATCCAATCCCTATTTTTATTCTTATATTCTATTATATTAAAGTTTTTTCGCCGAAGCCTTTTTTTCAAAAAAGGCTGGAAAGCTCCCGTAAACAATCACTTTGCCGGGCAAAGGCTTTCGGCGGGCATCATGGCCCAGCGGGCGGCGGAAAGCTTTTCGGTCATCTTCATGTGGCGGCAGTTGGGCAGGTAGCTGATCAGCCCCTGCATCAGAAACTGCTCCTTGCTGATGGCCTTGACCAGCTGCGGCTCCGGGTTCTGGCGTACCTTGGCGCACAGGAAAAGATACCGCCGCCAACAGGCAGCATAAGCCGAATCAATCACCGAACGGTCCGCGCCGTTCTCGACATAAAAGCGGTACCGGTCAGCCAGGCCGTCCACCGCGTCAAACGCGCCGGGTTTCAGGCTGGTGCGCATAATGCTGCCGGAACGCAGGCGGTAATTGTACAAAACATCCGGCAGGCACACCACTTTATCGCACCGCCAGAACAGCCGGTGCGCCACAAAATCATCCTCGTGCAGACGGCCCTCCGGGTAATGCAGCAGCTTCCACACCTCGGCACGGTAAAGCTTGTTCCATGCAACGGTGTAATAAGTGCCGTTGGGGGCATAAAAATCATTCAGCAGATCCTTGCCGCGGAACACACCTTCCTGCGTGGGCGGGGTGAACACCGGCTCCGGCAGGGGCTTGCCGTTCTCCTGTACGTCCTCCACTGCGCAGATCGCCATGTAGGCGTCGTGCGCTTCGCAGGCTTCGTACATCTTTTTCAGGTACGCCGGGCGCACCACATCGTCGCTGTCAATAAAGGCATAATAGCGGCCGCGGGCCATATCAATGCCGGTGTTGCGCGCACCGGAAAGCCCCTGGTTCTCCTGGTGCACCACTTTAATGCGGTTGTCCCGCTTGGCAAGGCGGTCACACAAAGCGCCGCTGCCATCCGTTGCGCCGTCATCGATCAGCAGCACTTCGATCGTGCCGTAGCTGGCCGGGAAATCCTGGTCCAGAATGCTCTGCACGCACTCTTCCAGCCAGGGCTCTGCGTTGTAAATGGGAACGATCACACTAACTGCAATATGTTCCATCTTGTTTTTCCCCCTCATTCCTCAGTCCGTTTTGCTGCCATGCAGCTTGCCGCGGGCGTGTGCCAGCGTGTAGGTCAGCCCCGGTGCGGCGCAGAACAGCACAGCGCGCGCTTTTTCGGCACCGGGCACATGCGGGCAGCGCAGGATGTCCGGCAAAATGCTGTCCAGATGCTTTTTGTGCTTCAAAAATTCCGGTTTCAGCTTTGCCATGGCTCCGGCCTCGCTGGCCTGGCACCAGAACAGGTAAAACACCTTCCAGTACCATGCCACGGCCCATTCATAATAACCTTTATATTCGGTTTTGTCCGGCTGCGCGGCAAACCAGCCCAGCCAGTTCCAGTACATTTTCAAATCATCCAGCCGCCGCGGCGGAAACAGCACCTCGGTCATCTGGCCGCCGCGCCGCCGGTAGTGGTACAGCACGCGCGGCACACAGTAAACATACTCGCCGTCATACACGCGGTGCAGCTCGCTGGCGTCATCGCCAAAGAACATGGTTTCGTCAAAATGCACGCCTTTATCGCGGAACAGGCGGATGTCAAACAGCTTGTTCCAGCACAGCAGCCCGTAAAAGCCGCCGGTTTTAAAGGTATCCAGCAGCAGCTCCATGGCCATGTGCCGCCCGGCAATGTTGATGTTGACCCCGGCCCCCGGCACAGGCTTTTCCTGTTCGTCCACCGCGTCGGCATTGCAGGAGGCAATGCGCACATCATTTTCGCGGATGACATTCAAAAGTGTTTCGTAGAGATCCGGATCCACCAGGTCGTCCGAATCCACAAAGCCGATGTAATCCCCGCGGGCATTGTCCAGCCCAACGTTCAAAGCGGAGGCCGGGCCGCCGTTTTCCTTGTGGAACACCCGGATGCGCGGGTCGATTTTGGCAAGCTCATCACACAGCTCGCCGCAGCCGTTGGGGCTGCCATCCTCCACCAGCAGCAGCTCAAAGTCCGTAAAGCTCTGGGCCAGAATGCTGCGCACCGTGCGGGGAATGTAATCCTTGGCGTCATATACAGTTGTCACAATGGAAATGGTCGGGTTCGGCATGCAAAACGTTCCTCTCATAAAAAGCGGTTTTTCAGCTGGGTATAAGCGGCCAATAGCCAGGCGCTGTGCAAAAATACCCCCAGCCGGTAGGGCAGCGCCAGCAGGCGGTTGGGGTCCGCAGTCAGGCGGGCACGCAGGGCCGCGCGGGCATCAGCATCCTGCAAAATGCGGGCAAACAGCTGCCGCCGCTGGGCAAACGGCATGCGGCCGGGACAGCCGGTCAGCAGCCCATATTGATTTAACGCGGCACGCACCCGGCTTATTTGCACCAGGCGGTCAATTTCTGGTGCAGGCAGCTTGGCATCCGTCAAGAATGCTTTCAGCACGGGGCGGGTCACAGCCTCGGCGTCCAGCAAATCCCCCCGCAGGGAGCGGGACAGACTGCCCGCAAGCATATCATTCTGATTATAGTATACACCTGCAAGGCAATAAATGGCAGAGTTTTTTTGTAAAAAAAGCAAAAACCGCAAATATTGAAGATTAAACAAAACATCTTCATTGATTTTTAAGCGTGGGTCAAACCGCAGCTTGTTCCGGCGGATCACATCCAGCCGGAACAGCTTGGGGTAGGGGGCGGCGAGGTAGCCGCTTTCAAACAGCAGTGGGTCCAGCGCATCCCCCAGCGCGGCGAGGCCGGCATAGCAGCCGGGGGCCAGCGGATTGGGGGCAGGGCCGCTGGCGCGCACCATGCCGTACAAAATCAGGCCCGGCTGCGCATCAAATGCAGCGGGCAGCGCCTGCCACAGCCCCGGCAGCAGGGTATCGTCCGCATCCACAAACAGCACCCACTCGGCACCGCTGCGGCACAGTGTATCCAACCCCGCGTTGCGCGCGGCGGATGCCCCGCCGTTGGGCTGGTGCAGTGCGGTAACGCGGGGGTCCTGGGCGGCAAGGGCATCACACAACGCGCCGGTGCCGTCCGGGCTGCCGTCCTCCACCAGCACCAGCTGCAAATTGTCCGGTGCACCCTGCAGCACGCTTTCAACCGTCTGGCGCAGCGTGTGCTCGGCCTTATAGCAGGGGATCACCACCCCAATGGCGGGCAGGCTCACAATGTTCCCTCCTTTTGCAGGACTTTGCGGTAAATTTCAATCATCTGTGCGGTGTTTTTGGCCGCGTCATGGGTCACCCGGGCGCGGATCTGCGCGGCGGTGCCCAGCGCCGTGCCGTGGTCCGGCAGGGCAAGCACCTGTAAAATGGCCGCGCTCAGGGCGGCATCATCCCCGGCGGCACCGTACAGCATCCCCTGCACGCCGCTTTGCAGCATATCCGGGATGCCGCCTGCCGCGCTGGCCACGCAGGGCAGGCCCAGCAGCATGGCTTCGCCCAGACTGTTGGGGCTGTTCTCGCTGTAAGACGGCAACAGGAAGAGATCGGCATCCAGGTAAGCCTGCCGCATGGCGGCGGCATCCAGCGGGCCGGTGTACTGCACATGGTCCGCCAGCCCCAGGCGGCGGATCAGCTGTTTGCACCAGGTCTGGTAGGGGAACATCCAGTCAATCACCGGGCGCAGCAGCGGCCCTTTGTCCAGCGGGGGCCAGCCCGCCACCCGCAGCACCGCGCCGGGGTACTGCGCCAGCACGGCGGGCAGCGCTTTGAGCACGGTATGCAGGTTTTTGAGCGGGTAGTTGCCCTGGCTGAGCAGCAGCACCGGCGCTTCGCCAAAGGTGCGGGGATGCCACACCGGTGGGGTGTAAAACTCCGGGCGCAGCGTTTCGTTGCAGGGGTAATAACTGGCCTGCGGGGCCAGCTTTTGAACGGCGGAACGGTCAAAGCTGGTGCGCCCGGTCACATGGCGGGCGTTGGCCAGCACGGCGGCTTCGCTCTGGGCAAGGGTGTCAAAACGGGCCTGGTTCACGTCCAGCAGCCCGCCCGGCACATGGCGGTCAATCAAATGCTGCGCCGCGCAGGAGTGCAGCAGCCGTGCTGGCACGCCGTCATTCAAGTGCAGGGCACAGTCAACCATCACACCCTGGATGCCCACCAGCACCGGTATCCCCGCCGCCTGGGCCGCCTGCTGTATGGTGCGGGCGGCAGCGTACTCGGTGCCCCAGATATGGACAAGATCCGGGGCAATCTTTTTGAGCAGGGCAGAAAAGTTTTCCACACTTCCGGTGGGAACCAGTGCAAAACTTACGCCGTTTTTGTTGCAAACGGTTAAAGTTTCCGCGCGGGCATCCACGCTGGCAACGGTAATGGCCGGGGCGTCCGGTGCGGCGGTCATGCCGCCCAGCGCGCCGGAAAGCCAACCCCCGCCGATCTCTTTTGCCTGCAAACCGCAGGCATCCGCGGCAGCAGGGATGGTGATGCTGACAAGCCAGAGTACCTTCACATTAGCCACCTCACAAATTCAGCCGCAACCGCCTGCGGCACCAGCTCAGGGAAGAGGTCACACACTTCCCCAAAGGGCAGCTGTTTACCGCACACTTCACCCAGCCAGCGGTGCAGAATATCCGCAGCATCAGCCTGGCCTTGGTGCAGCACCAGCGCCAGCGGATAGCGGGCCAGATAGGGCAGGGCAGGGTCGTTTTCGATCACGCAGAGGTGCAAAACTGGCTTGCCCGCAGCAAAGTAGTCAAACAGTTTGCTGGGCAGCTGGTTGTCTACCGCGTTGCCAAGGTTCAAAAGAACATCGGCCTGTGCCTGCATGGTGCGGGCGGTTTCGGCGGGCACGGGGCCGGGCTGTTCAAACTGTTCGCCCAATACAGCCTTGGTCTGGGCAGCGTCCGCGGCAAAGTATTGCCAGCCGCCGCCTGCCATCGTCAGGGTCCAGCCGCTGGCCGGGCCCAGGGCGCGGAAAAGTTCCAGCGCAAAGCCCGGCTCCCGCAGGCCGGGATACAAAGAACCGCAGAACACGCAGCGCTTTTTGCTGTCTGCTGCATGGTTCGGCACTGCCGCCGGGGGCACCAGACTGGGGAAATCCAGCACATGAACTTTTTCCGCCGTCGCGGCCAGCGGGGCGCCGGGGACGTAATCCCCAACGGCCTGCCGGGTGATAAAGGCGGCGGCCAGATGGTTCAGCAGCTCCAGCTCCCGCGGGTAGCCGCCGGGGGCCTGATAATCCCGGTTGGAAGCATAGGGGTCCAGCTGCCAGATGGCCTTTTTGGCCTGCACCTGCGCGGTTTCCAGCGCAAACGCGGCGCGGTAGGGCGCACAAACAGCGCAGATCACCTCAAAATGGAACGCAGCATCCAGCTTTTCCAGCTCCCGGCGGGTATCCACCACCCGGCGCGGGGCGTGCAGCACCAGCTGGCGGAACGCCGCCGCCACCGCCGTGGGGTGGCAGCAAAGCCGCGCCAGCCGCACCGGAATGGGCGAACCGCCACTGCGGCCGTTTTCCAGCGCGGCGTTCATCAGGCGCTCGTCCGCAAAGGCAAGGCGGTGCACGGTGCAGCCGGGCAGCTCCGGCTGGGGATGCAGGCCGTCCCATAGTTCCAGCAGGTGTACGGTGTGCCCGGCAGCACAAAGCACCCCTGCCAAACGCTGTGCCATCAGCACATTGGCAGAGGTTGGGTTTTCCACACTATCCAGTATAAATAAAATACGCATGGTGTTTATCCTGTGCAAAAGGAGTCAGCGCCGGTCTTTTAACATGGTACGGCACACTTTGCGCCACAGCACCGGGCAGTTGATGGTTGCCCACGCCGCCGCGCGGATGGCAAGCGGCAGCCGCGGGTTGCGGCCAAGGTTAGGGTCCTGCAGCCCGGCGCGGATGCCCACCCCCAGCTCGTTGATCTGCACGCGGTAGGCGGCGGCATCGTCCCGCCGCAAAATCATGCTGGCAAGGTAGACCAGCTTTTCGTAATAAAAGGCGTTGGCGCTCTGCTGGATGGCCGGGCTGGCATGCTCGCGGATGAACACGGCGGCCTGGCGCTGCTGGTCAATGCTTTCCGGCGGCAGGGCACGGTGGCTGGCCGAAGCCGCGTGCTGCCGGTAATGGTAGCCTGCAAAATCCACATAGGCACAGCCGTCTGCCGCGCTGAAAATCTGCCAGTTGGCCACAAGGTCTTCGTTGTAGGCAAGGCCGTTGTCCATGATCTCGGCGGTGATCAGCTCGTGGGCGTACAGCTTGTTCCACAGCCCAAAGTCCACCCGGTGGTCATGCAGCAGGGCATCCAGATGGGCGGGAGGCTGAAACACCGTGGTCTGGCTGGGCGGCGGGCTTTCCGGAGGAATATCCTCGGTAAAGCAGTCATACCGGCAGCAGGCAATCTGGCAGCGGGTGGTTTGGGCAGCGCGGTACAGCGCATCCAAAAACTGCTTGTGGTAGCAGTCGTCCGCATCACAAAAGGCAAACCACCGGGCGTTCAGGTTCAGCCCCGCGCGCACCCCGGCAGCGCGGGCGGCGGCAACACCGCTCTGGCGCTGGTGGATCACAACAAACCGGGCGTCCCGGCTTTCCCACGCGGCGGCAAGCTCGGCGCTTTCATCGGTGGAACCGTCATCCACCACAAAACAGGCGAAATCGCCAAAGGTCTGCGCAGCCAGGGATGCCAGACACTGTTGCAAAAACGCAGCGCCGTTATGTACCGGCACCACCACGGCAATGGCAGGGCCTTTGAACTGGGGCTCGGTTTCACTCATGGCCGCACCTCCTTTGTATATTTCTGCGTCTGCTCCAGGTAAAATTTTTGCAGGATGCCCGCGCTGGTGTGTACATCAAATCCGGCGGCAATGGCTTTGGCCTGGGCGTTGGGGTCACGGGTCAGGTCCGCCACGGCAATGGAATCAGCCCAGGCGGCTTCATTCTGCAAGGGCAGGTAGTGGATGTTGCCGGCAAACGCCGCGCCGGGGTCCACCGTATCGGCCACAAAGCAGGGCAGGCCGGCGGCCTGGGCTTCCACCAGCACAACGGGCAGCCCCTCAAACAAACTGGGCAGCAAAAATACATCCATGGCGTGGTACAGCGCGGCCATATCCTTGCGCACCCCGGCAAAAATTACCCGGTCGCTCAGGTTAAGCTCCTGGGCAAGGGCACGGGTGGAATCAACCAGCTCGCCGGTGCCGATCAGCACCAGCCGGGCGTTGGGCATGCGGCGGCTGACCCCGGCAAAAATGCGCAGCAGCCCGGCATGGTTTTTCTGCTCACAAAAACGGCCCACATGGCCAAACAGAATTTCGCCTTCCTGCACGCCAAGCTCAGCGCGCAGGAAGGCGCGGACGGCGGGATCGTGGAGGGCGAACACATCGGTCATAATGCCGTTGGGCAGCACGGTGAACGGGTGTTTGCCGTACAGCATCTCCCCGGCGCGCTGGCTGCAGGCAAAGCGGTGGGTCAGGTCGTGGTCAAAGCGGGAACTCATCAGCCGGTCCAGCTGGCCCACCAGGTTGTGCTCGTAGGCAGTGTTGTGGCTGTGGCCTGCCCGCACCGGTACCCCGCAGCTGCGGGCCACGGCATTATAAAACATGCCAAAGCCGCTGTAATGCCCGTGGATGACCTTGTATTCCGGGTGCGCGGTAAAAAAGGCGCGCAGGTCATGCAGGTATTTCGGGATATTATTGTCCTGCCGCACCGTCAGCTTGGTAATGTGCCCGCCCAGGGCTTCAATTTCAGCATCATAAAAGCAGGGCTTATCATAGTGGTACAAAAAGTCAAACTGTACCTGGCTGCGGTCCACGGCACGGTAGACATTCATGACAAAGGTTTCCATGCCGCCGGCGTCCATGGCGGGCATGATTTGTAATACGCGGATCGGCGGCAAAGTGCGCCCCTCCTTTTGCGGCTTGCCGGGAGAACATCCACCCGGCAGCGTTTGGCATTATTCCTGTTCCAGCGCTGCCTTGCAGTTCAGCAGTTCGGCCTTTGCATCGTCCGAAAGCACCGGGTATTCGTGGCAGCTCTTCTGCAAAGCATCCAGTACAATTTCGCTGACCAGGTAGCGGGTGTACCATTTCTGGTCAGCCGGGATGGCATACCACGGGCTGTGCTTGGTAGCGGTTGCGGTGATGACTTCATCAAAGGTATCCAGATATTCGTCAAAACGCATCCGCTCTTTCAGGTCGGAGCAGGAGAACTTCCAGTTCTTTTCCGGGCGGTCAATGCGCTCTAAAAAGCGCTTTTTCTGTTCGTCCTTGGAAACGTGCAGAAAGATTTTGACCACGCGGTAGCTGTTCTCGTACAGGTATTCTTCATAGCTGCGGATCTGGCGGTAGCGCTTTTCAAAAAAGTCCTTCTTGCTGTCTTCCAGCACGCGCGGGGCCATCTGGTAGGTCTTTTGCAGGTCGTGGACCTGCACCACCAGAACGTCCTCGTAATAGCTGCGGTTGAAAATGGCAATGCTGCCGCGGGGCGGCAGAGCTTTGTTCACCCGCCACAAAAAGTCGTGGTGCAGTTCCTCGCTGGTGGGCTGCTTGAAGCTGGTTACCTGTACACCCTGGGGGTTCAGGCCGCCCATCACATGCTTTACGGTGCTGTCCTTCCCGGCGGCATCCAGCGCCTGCAGAATGATCACAAGGCCCTCGCGCCCATCGGCGTAAAAGGCGTCCTGCAGGGCGGCCATCTTTTCCAGGTTTTCGGCAGTTTTGGCCAGGATATCTTCTTTCTTTACATGGTCATCGTTGCTGTCGCAGGGCAGCTTGCGCAGCGCGCATGGGTGGGAACCATCAAACAAATAGCGGTCAGCCTTCATCCGGGCTGCCTCCTTTCTGCAAAAGGACAAAGTTATACTCTCTCAGTATACCCGTTTTGGCCCCCATGTGCAACCGCAAGATGCAAAAAAGGCATTGCAGACGCGCGGCCCGCAATGCCTTTTTTCATAATTACAAAACAAAATCAGAACGTCAGGTTGCCGAACTCGGAAAGCTTCAGCTGTTCGTTGTGCTGCTCGGCCCAGTTGATGCTCCACGGGCTGCCGAACAGCAGCAGGTGGTTGCCCTTCAGGTCCTCGATGCAGCGGGTGTCGCTGGTCAGGTCCAGTGTTTTGGGGTCCAGCTCGTCCGGATCGTTCATGATCCAGCGCAGGTGCTCATACGGCAGAGTCTGCATACGGATGTCAACGTTATATTCATTGCGCAGGCGGTATTCCAGCACTTCCAGCTGCAGCACGCCGACCACGCCGACGATAACTTCCTCCATACCGGAGCCAAGGTCGCGGAAAATCTGGATCGCGCCTTCCTGTGCGATCTGCTCCATGCCTTTCACAAACTGCTTGCGCTTCATCGTGTCCACCTGGGTCACGCGGGCAAAATGTTCCGGTGCAAAGGTGGGGATGCCCGCAAACTGCACATGCTGCTTGCCGGTGCACAGCGTATCACCAATGGAGAAGATGCCCGGATCAAACAGACCGATGATATCGCCGGCATAGGCTTCGTCCACGATGGCGCGGTCGTCAGCCATCAGGCTGGTGCCGGTAGCAAGCTTGATGTTCTTGCCCTCCTGCACATGGAATGCTTCCATGCCGCGCTCAAACTTGCCGGAGCAGATGCGCAAAAACGCAATGCGATCGCGGTGATTCTTGTTCATGTTGGCCTGGATTTTGAACACAAAGCCGCTGAACTGCTCGCTGCAGGGATCCACCACATCGCCGGTGGGGGCATCCTTGCGGGGCAGTGGCGGCGGGGTCAGGCGCAGGAACTCTTTCAGGAAAGGTTCTACGCCAAAGTTGGTCAGCGCGGAGCCAAAGAATACGGGACTCAGCTGGCCGTGCTGCACAGCGTCCAGGTCAAACTCTTCGGCGGCGCCATCCAGCAGCTCAATGTCGTCAGCCAGCTTCTGGTGGTTGGCCGCGCCGATCAATTCGTCCATTTCGGGTGCGCCCAGCTCGGCGGTGATCTCGTCCACCATCTTCACGCCGTTGGCGCGGCCATCGCTTTCAAAAGCCAGCACCTTGCGGGTGCCGCGGTCAAACACGCCCTTGAACTCCTTGCCGCAGCCGATGGGCCAGTTCATCGGGTAGGTTTTGATTCCCAGGATCGTCTCAATGTTTTCCATCAGTTCAAACGGGTCGCGGGCTTCGCGGTCCATCTTGTTGATGAAGGTGAAAATGGGGATATGGCGCAGGGTGCAGACCTTGAACAGCTTGATGGTCTGGGCCTCAACGCCCTTGGCGGCGTCGATGACCATGACGGCGGAATCCGCCGCCATCAAGGTGCGGTAGGTATCCTCGGAGAAGTCCTGGTGGCCGGGGGTATCCAGAATGTTGATGCACTTGCCCTGATAGTTGAACTGTAAAACAGAGGAGGTAACAGAGATACCGCGCTGTTTTTCAATATCCATCCAGTCAGAAACGGCATGTTTGGCGCTCTGCTTGCCCTTGACGGAACCGGCGGTCTGGATGGCTCCCCCGTACAGCAGCAGCTTTTCGGTCAATGTGGTTTTGCCGGCGTCCGGGTGCGAAATGATCGCAAACGTCCGGCGGCGCTCGATTTCTTCACGCAAAGTTGCCATGAAAGTCAATACTCCTTTATTCCATTGCAATGTGACTTTTTACGGTTGTCTGCTTCCGTCACATGGGGAACACTCCTCTATCACTCTGGTTTTCAGGCGGCACCTGAACTATTACAAGAAAGGTTACAAGACATACCTTTTTATTTTACTATGATTTTTAAGGGATTGCAACGCCTGATACCGGATTTTTGGCCGGTAAGGGGAGAAAAAAGCAAAATTTGATGGAAAATGCGTGGTGGGGGGCCATCATCCCGCCGGGGGAGAAAGGCAAATGTTTGACTGTACGCCACAGATTCTAATAATGTGCCGAGATTTTATTCGTAGGGGCGCACATTATACGCCTGCTGCCTTGTGGGTGGGTGACGGGGTAAGATATCCGGCAAGGCGCGTCTGCGGGACGATGCCGAGCATCGTCCTCTACAGATTATTTATTGGCTTGCAACACATTACAAAATGTTCTGTAGGGAACGGTCTTGACCGTTCCGATGCTTAGGGCAACACCGCACAATTCCCGCCTTGCGGCTTAAGCACCGCTCCGGCGGCTGCGG
>OGWZ01000226.1_pt1 | contig 68439 bp, 92 predicted proteins | sample 1576141 | NCBI WGS metagenome assembly OGWZ01 (sample SAMEA3541512, study PRJEB24748) | human gut metagenome | biome: human gut; feature: human-associated habitat; material: faeces | place: China | collected 2012
GAACTCCGGCGAGATCTGGAAACTCATGCCGTCCGACCTCCAGTCGAAGGTGAAGTCCGTCAAGAAGCTCACGAACAATGTCGGCGGTGCCGATAAGAACGCCGCAGTCACGGCTACCTCGGATAAGCTCTTCCTGCTCAGCTACTCCGAAATCGTCCCCACTTCCTATTGGGCATCCAGCTATCCTTGGACTTCCTCCGAGAGCACCCAGTATGAGGCGTTCAAGGGCAAGGTGACGAATAACTATTCGGGTAATGAGATTCTGAAGATTGGTGGCATTTGGTGGGAGCGCTCGGTGAATCCGAACGACTCCAACAGCTTCCTCATTGTCAACACCAACGGCGATCCGTCGTACGGCAGCGGCGCGACGAGCTCGCGTTGCGTCTGTCCCGCTTTCTCCTTCTAACCTTCGCCCATGGACCTCTCCGGCATTTGCTGGAGAGGTTCCTTTACGTTATCTAGAGGTCTCATGGTTCCCAAGAGCAAACAGACTGAATCAGTCTCGACTGAATATCTCCGACAAGCACGGATTGTCTGGCGTGAACTCATTTCGATAGCCAAGAAGCTACCGAAATCCCGTGCCCTCACCGAGACGCAGTACATCTGTCGCGCCGGCTACGACCTGATGCAGGCAGCGGCCGAGGCCGATGGAATCTACGCGATGACTCAAGTCGAAAGTGCCCAGAGGCTTTCCTGCCTGAATGATGCCTACGGACGGCTTTGCCTGATTGCGATGTTCATCGATGCCTGGCTGGACGATATGCCCCAAGTTGTCTACACGGAAAGAGGCCAGAATGGTGCCGAAATTCAAGTCAAGAAGCCGTTTGTGAAGATGGAAAGGCTCATCTCGCTCGCCGGATCCGTGTCCAGTGCCATGAAGGTAACAAAAGGCGCGATAAAGTCGGAACGGCATCGCCTGAAGCAATTTGCGTCAGCAGGCGAGACGGATGATGGGGATTATTCCTAACTTCCCGAGGCTGTTTACCTCCCGATGCTCACCCTGTGGAGTGCCGAGAGGTGGGCATCCGTAGATTGGTAGCAATTGGTGGGAGCGCTCGGTGAATCCGAACAACTCCAACAACTTCCTCAATGTCAACACCAACGGCGATCCGTCGAACAACAACAACGCGACGAACTCGAATTGCGTCTGTCCCGATTTTCTCCATCTGGTCTGAGTAGCGCACCTCGTGAAAGCGGAATGGTAAAGGAGAAAAGGGGATACCCACCGGTCGGCGTCCCATTCGGCGCTGCGAATACAGGCCTCGGTGATGCAAGATGGGCGGACTTGCCTCTCGAAAGGGACGGCATCTGGATCGCTCTGGCGGTTTTCAGGCACATCGGAATTGGCACCTTGAATAGGGGTGCAGCCGGGGCTTATTGTCAATTTACGAAAGGAGGGAGCTCCTTGAACCGCTCCCAACGGGCAAGGCGGCGCGAACGCCGAGAGAGGCGCCGTCGAGAGCCGAGCCGCCGATCGCTCGAGGCGGTACCGAAAACACCTGAAGACGTTTTCTCTTTCGAAAACCTAAATAGGGCGGCTCGCGTATGCGCGAAGGGTACCTTATGGAAATCGGCTGCGATGAAGTTCGATAGGTACCGCGCCGTCAACTGCATCCGCCTGCGCGAGAGCCTGCTATCGGGTAAGTATCGCCGCCAACCCCCAGTCCGCTTCACCCTTTGCGAGCGTGGCAAGGTTAGGCATATCGTGGGGCCGCGCTACAAAGATCGCGTCATCCAGCGTTGCCTATGCGATGGCTTTATCGTCCCTATGTTGTCGCGAAGCCTTGTCTACTCAAACTCGGCGAGCCTAAAGGGCAAGGGTACCTCCTTCGCACGCAGACGCTTCGAGCGGGACATGCTTGCTGCACGGGCGAGATTTGGCCCGGACGCTCGGGTTTTCCAATATGACGTCAAGAATTATTTCGGAAGCATCCCCTCGGTTCGGGCGCATGCCGTCATGTCTGAAATTATCCTGAAGCCCTTTTGCGGGCGGCCTGAATCGGACTCCATGTCACACCTCCTCGATATCGCTGCCCTGTATAGTCGCGAATCGGATTTCCTGACATTGGGCAACCAGGTGAACCAGCTTGCGGCGATTGCCTATTTGAACAGATTGGATCACGCCATCCACGAGCTTCTCAGGCATAACGGGGCTGGCCGCTATATGGATGATGGCTCATTTTCTGCTCTGAAAAAGACCTGCCGTACATCCGCCATCACTTCCTAGCGGGTCTTGAATCCCTGGGACTTCAGCCGAACGCGAAGGCTTGCTTCTCCTCCCGCTTGAATCGGGAGCTGACGTTTCTCAAGATCCGATTCTCTTGTCCTGATAGCCATCCTTGCCGCAGGCTCGCCAGAATCACGCTCATCCGATATCGAAGGCACCTCAAGTCCCTCTGCTCGTCTGTGGATTCGCAGGAACTGCCACCGGAGGTCATCGACGCGTCCATCGCGAGCTTCAAGGGCGTCCTGTCCGTCTCCACCGCAAGGCACAGACGCGCTCTCGAATCGAAAGCCCTGTCACCACTTCGGACATTTACGGACATTCCCGGACAATGTCCTAAAACAGCCCAAAAATGTCCGAAAACGCCCCCAAATGTCCGCAATTGAATACCGTCCACCGATAACACAGGAAATATATAACGGTGCACCGTTAACTATGCTACTATCCTAGCTGTCAGGCCGCACCCCAAACGACCTGCCGGACAGATAGGATGACGATATGAACACTCTGTTTGCAGGAGGCGGATTCAAGTCCGCCTCCGCCCTTTTGCGAAGCGAAAAACCTATAGGAAGCCGAATGTTCTACTTCGAGGACGAGCCGCACGATGACGGCACTTTCGTCCACGAGGCGGTTCAGTCGCTGGTAGGCGAGGTCGTGGATGTCGCTATGCCGTCCCCGTTCAAAGCACGCGGCATGGAGGCCGTGCGCATGCAGATTACCCAAGCGTACCCTGCATTTTTCATCGGACGGCGGGTAAGCGGCCACAAGCGCGGCCTCGTCGTGAGCGTCCGCTATGCCGATATTTCGAGCGGTACCTGTATATCCGACCAGATTTCCACCGCGGTGCGCCGAATCGAGGCATCCCACAGCAAGGCGCAGCGGCACGCGAGCCGCGCAAAGCGTGCGAACTTCATCGCAGACCTTATCGATTAGCGTTTCGAGAGAGGAACCGACATGTCCGATATCAACAGCGTTTCCCTGACCGGCCGCCTGACGCGACCTCCCGAGTTGCGTACGACCGCGGGCGGTACGCAACTCCTGTCGTTCACCCTGGCGTTCAACACCTCGGTTCGAAACAGGCAGACCGGCGAGTGGGATGAACGCAGCAACTTCATCGACTGCACCATTTTCGGCAAGCGTGCCGAGGCCCTGTCGCGCTATCTCGCGAAGGGCCAGAAAGTCGCAATCGCAGGCGAGCTCCGTTACTCGACATGGGACAAGGACGGACAGCGCCATTCCAAACTCGATTTGATTGTCGCTAACATCGAGTTCTTGGCGACTCGACCGTCCGCAGCCCAGCCCGCGCAGGCACCTGCCCCGCAAGCCCCGATGTCTCCCGTCGTCGATGACTTCGATGACGATATCCCTTTCTAGGGGCGTGGGTTCGTTGCGATTCAACAAGAGCTCGGTAGACGGTCAGGCGGCAATCGAATTCATCTTATTTGCTGTCATGCTGATAATAGCGTTTGCTTTTCTCATCATGACGTATCTGGACAACGGTGGATTTCGCGGCGGACGCGATTCGCCTGACGTCGAGCTGACGCAGACGGGAACCATCGAGGGCAAATATATTGACTCGGCGGGCTTCAGCAAGAGCTACTACGTCACCGTCCGAAACGGTAGTCACCAGGCAGACCACGAGGTTTCCCTAGCCGAGTACAACGCCGCCGCGGTCGGTGCGGATTTCCCGATCGTGCTGACCGATTCCGATTCCGTCAAAACCGATGAGGCTCAAGAGCAAGCCGACAACGCGCAGGCAGATTCTGCCAAATCCCAGGCGGCTGAGCGCCAGAACAATGCTTACTGGCAGTGGTTTTGGACCCACCAGTTGCTCACGAACATGAGCGCGGGAGGCGAATAATCGTGATGCACTCTGAGCCCGAACACCTTCTAGCTTCACAGGAGCGATAGATGCACGTTATCGAGAAACTTCGGGATATCTGGATGAGATACGGCGGCGGGTTCAATAGCCTGAGCCGCTCCGAGCAGGTCGAGATCCTGCACGGTGTATGGACCTTCTCGCTCGCACTCGGCGCTCTCTCCTGCATTGCCGCGCTTGTCGTGATGCTCGCACGTCTGATTGAACTCTTGGCGTAATTCCCCTCACAAGCAACTGTTTATCACCGGGCGGCCCTGTCAGAGCCGCCCTTGAAGAAAGGAAGCTGCATGTTCTTCGAATCTGTAATTATCAACCTGCTCCCCATCATCATCGGCATCCTTGTCGTGGCGATGGTGTTCGAGAGCTGCTGGCGCAAATGCCCACCGGACAAACTGATGATCGTATCTGGATTCGGGCAGATGCGCAGCGTCTCCGGTAAGGGCACCTTCGTTATCCCGCTCCTTCAGCGCGTCGACACCCTCTCCCTCGGTGCCGTACAGGTGCAGCTGACCACCGAGAACGAAATCCCCACTCAGGATGCGATCCTCATCCACGCCTGCGCGGTCGCCAACTTCCAGATCGGCCAGACCCCCGAGCTGATCGAGACCGCTTCCAAAAACTACCTGAACATGGACAAGGAGGAGATGACCCGCCAGGTCACCGAGGTCATGCTGGGCAAGATGCGCGAGGTCATCGGCCAGATGGATCTCAAAGAGCTCATGCGCGACCGCGAGAGCTTCAATGCCAAGGTCTTCGACGGCTCCAAGGACGACCTCGCCAACCTCGGCTTGGAGCTCCGTACCTTCAATGTCCAGGACTTCTCCGATTCCCAGGGCATCATCCGCTCCATGGGTGCCGATCAGGCTGCCGAGATCAAGAAGGAGGCCGAGCTGGCGCAGATCAAGGCGGCCGAGGAGGTCGCCATTCGCCAGAACCAGCTCGATTTGAAGCAGGCCGACCTCAAGAAGCAGGCCGACAAGGCGAAGGCTGAGGCCGATATGGTGAAGGCCACCGTGACGGCCGAGAAGCAGCGCGAGCTCTATATCGCCCAGCAGGAGGCCGAAATCGCCGCGGAGACCAAGAAGGTCGAGCTCGCCGAGCGCCAGGCGGACGTGAGGGAGCGTGAGTTGAACGCGACCGTGAAGAAGCAGGCCGAGGCCGACCGCTATGCAGCCGAGCAGGCGGCCGAAGCCGACCTCTACAAGCGCACGAAGCAGGCCGAAGCCGCCCGTATCGAGCGCCAGAACGCCTCTGATGCCGAGCTGTATTCCGCCCAGAAGGATGCGGAGGGCATCAAGGCGAAGGCTACCGCTGAGGCAGAAGCCACGCGTCTGAAGGGCGAGGCTGACGGCGCGTCCGAGAAGAGTAGGGGAGAGGGCATCGCTGCCGGCGTGAAGGCCCAAGCCCAGGCCTACAACGGCATGGAGAACCCCTATCTGCTCGCCAACCGTTACATCGACATCATGCCCAAGGTGGCCGAGCAGGTCGCGAAGCCCCTCACCGCCGTTGATTCCATCAAGATGTACGGATCTGGCAACGCCCAGAAGCTCGTAAAGGAGACCACCTCGATTGTCGACCAGGTCGCATCTGGCCTGAAGGACAGCACGGGGATCGACCTGCCGTCCCTGCTGAATGGTCTGATCTCGAATCCCAACACCGATGCTAACCCCGCCGAGGGCATGACGGACTGATGGTCATCCATCTAATCGCCTCGGCCTTGTTGCTCGACATCCTTGGCTGCATGACACCCCTGTCATGGATAGTGGACATCAAGGGCATCAAAGCGGGTGTCTTTCTGATTTGGTTGGCACTCGTCATCGTTTCCGTCCTGATGGGAGTGCTGCGCCAAAAGCAGCTGGTGGCGGTGAACCCCCTGTTGACGGTAGGGCTTGAGTCCATCTGCCTGGTCTGCGCGATTTACCCCTTGTTTGGTTTCGCTACGAGCTTGGCTCCCCGCGGTACGGCACAGATCAACACGGTAACCGTCCTTGCCTTCTTAGACCTCCTTGTGACGACCGCAGGATATATTTCCCTGCTCCTGGGCACGGTCTGGCTCATATTCTTCTAACTTCACGGACGCACCCGTATCGCTTATAGTACCCGCATCATTTGTCCCCCGCGACCACAACGGTTGCGGGGGCTTTTCTTTGCGATGTGACCCACCCCACGCAAATACTAACGACGCGCCGATAATTCTCAGATAATGCTTGCATTATGCCGATAGGCTGATATCATATAGTTAAGTCAAAAGCGTACCCCAAGCGCTGGATGACGGACAGGAAGATGGCTACGCGACATCTATAAATATCGCAAGGTGACGGACGGCACGCCGCCCGTCACCTGGGCTATCTATGTTCGCAATTCCGTTCGGGGTCGCACGAATCCGAAGGGAGTCCGATGATGGGTGCCGATGGCGTGGCGCAGGTCGCAAGGACGATTGCAGTAATCAACAATAAGGGCGGGGTCGGGAAGACCACCGCGAGCAAGGCCCTCTGCGAGGGCATGGCCGAGCGCGGGCTCAACGTTCTTCTAATCGATATGGATGCCCAGGCGAACATCACGACTTGGATGAAGGCCGAGACCGCTCCTGCCGTCCCCACGGTCTTCAATCTGCTCGAGAAGCCCAAGACATCCCTCTCTGATTGCGTCCAGTTCATGGACGGGTGCGACATTATCGCCGGCGATATCGCGATGAAGGACCTCGATTCGGTCCTCTCTCAAGGTCTCGGCCGCGAGTTTCGCCTGAAGCGAGCCTTGGAACCTGCGATGGACGTCTACGACTACATCGTTATCGATTGCCCCCCGTCCCTCGGTCTCTCGACCCTGAACGCCCTCGTCGCGGCAGATGACGTGGTTATCGTAACCGAGCCGTCGATGTTCTCGATTAACGGTTTCGGCAACGTCTACGACCTCGTCGAGTCCATCAAAGCCGACTATGCGTTCAACCCCGACCTCAATATCGACGGCATCCTGCTCAACAAGTACAGCAAGGACGAGGTTGCATCCCGCGCCGCCGACGAGCAGCTTCCCGCGATCGCCGAACTCGGCCATACGAAGCTCTATGCGGCGCGTCCGATGAAGCACAAGGCGATTGAGGACGCGGCGAACAACAAGGAGCCGCTGTTCGGCTTCCGCCCCAACGATGCCGCCGTGGCCGAGTTCCGCAAGTTCGTGGACGAATATCTGGGTGGCGAATAGCCATGGGCGCACCATCGAAGAACCGCATGGACCTCACGGCCGACGCGAAGCGTGCCATGCTGAGCCGCCGTTCGGGGAGTCCGTCCGTACGCTCTACGGAAACTGCCAAATCGACAGGCCCCTATCCCTTTGACGATGAATGCGTGAAGGGGATGGCGGCTGCAATTAAGGCAGCCTACTCCAAGGAGTACGCGGCGGCAGATTTCCCGCGCCAGACGCAGGTCTCCTTCAAGATTGATTCCAAGGCGGTAGATCGCATGAAGGTCGCGGCGGTGGGCCACCACATCCGCATGCGCGATCTTTGGGCGATAGCGACCGATATCGTCATCCAGGCACTCGATGAACTCGATAGGGAAGGGGTTTAGATGGGCGAGATTGAGGATATTGCAGGAACCTCGCTTCGGGATTGGCAGGTCGAGCGGGTCTTGGAGCCCAAAGACGCTCTCATTCCGAAGGGGATGAAGACAATCGCCAAGACCCTGCGGCACGCAGGTCAGCTGCTCGCGGTAGCGACCGCCCCCAATCCCGATGACCCCGATACTCCCTGTTATGCCTTTATCACCGTCTCTCGCAAGAACCGCGCTGAAATCAAGGCGTTCATCTGCAAGTTGACGCTCGAGCAATACCAAGATTTATTCGAAAGCGAGTGACCCTATGTCCGATTCTGCAAACAAGCTACCCGTCCTGACCGATGAACAGCGCCGCGCGAACCTTGAGAAGGCTACAGCCGTCCGAAAGGAGCGCAAGGCCTTGCTCGATTTGGTTCGCCAGGGTTCCGTCACCTTCGAGCAGGCTTCTGCTGACCCCAAATACTGGCGCATTCCTGTGGTTCGCCTGCTGATCGCCGTTCCCGGTGTCGGCAAGACGAAGGCCACCCAGCTCATGGCTCAAGCCGGCATCGCCCCGAATCGCCGAGTCAAGGGCCTCGGCCGCCGCCAACGCGATTACATCATCGCTCACCTCCCTGGATTCAAGGACTAAGACATGTCTCTGCTTGCGACATTTCTTTATTTCGCGGCGGTCATATCAGGCTATGCCGCCGCCATGGCCTTGCTCCTTTGTCCTTGGCTGGCGAAGGGGCTGCGGCGTCGTCTCCCTCGTATTTGATCGATTCTATTTCACGGGTCGGGGTTCACGCTTTCCCGACACCCCCTTTGTTGACTCCTTTCCTTCCTTAATGTGACACGTGCCTGAGTGGAAGACGGCGCCGCAGCCCCCTCGCCATATAGCTGCCGGCATGCTCGGCGCGGCGGACTCTGTTGAATTCCATTACTCCCCACACCCCCTTTTCACCCTCCCTATAGACAATGGTCTTCGACACGCCATAGAGTCCCCCGCGGCGGGCATACCGGCGAATTTCCCTACCCCTAAAAAAGATTGGTGATCCGATATGAGTCAGCTGACTGCTGTCGATATTTCCGATAGCGACCGATTTGAACTCGCAGAGGTCCTCAAAGAGGAATCCGAATCGAGTTCCGCGCCTCGTCCCCTTGAGGACATCCTGCAGGAGACCTGCGACGACGATTTCGACCCAATGAGCCAGCGCAGCTGCTACGAACTGCTTGCAGCGTATATCGCCCGCCCGACGGCGACCATCGAGTCGAAAAACGGACATTCCTCCTGCTCGAATTGCGGTACCGGCACCCCATATCACACCCGCTTCGCCGCGTACTGCCTGGGCTGCGGAGCCGTTTTCAGCATCTAATCGCACGCAGCCGACCCCGCCGCGCCGCTCCACCCACTGGGACGGCATACGTTGGGACGCAAGTTGATAGCCATTCCCCCTATAGAAAGCAGTATCCGAATGGAACCGAATTCAAACCCGATCGATCCCTTTCCCCGCATGGAGCCCGAGGAGCTTCGCGAGCGCCGAAACGCCATAAAGCTCAAGACTTGCCCCTTCTGCGGCGGCACGGTGGCGCCCCGTTGGGCTCCATGGATGGACGGGGCTCCGTGCTAGGAAATCGAGCATACCGATTTCGAGCGGGCCGTCGCCGCCAAATGTCCGATCGAGATGGGCGGCTATGACTCACTAGAGCAGTTGCAGCAGGTATGGGATACCCGCTGCCCTAATGACTCCGCTCCCATGACTTACAAGGACGCAAACGATGCCGACGCGTAAATACAGGCTGAAACGGGCGGCCTTTATCGGCTGTCACAATACCTCTTACATGGATGTTGACGATGCTGAGCAGTGCCCGTTCTGCGGTAGCAGGCAGGTGACGATTTACCCTTTCGGACAGGGAGCCACCTCGTATGTCGAGGGCGTGCGTACGCTGTATCTTTCATCTGCCACCTGCAGATGCCGAGGCTGTACCGCCGAGATTGACGGTCCCCAACGCAAATCGATTATCGAGGGCGAGGACGAATACAACGCCTGTATCGCCGCCCTCAAGACTTGGAACACACGCTATATCGATAGACGGGAGATTTAAATTGGGACGGCGTGATGAGACGACGAGCGAGCTATCCGAACGCGTTTTGGCTCGCCTGCGTCGCGAATACTCCCTGGTCTCGTCTGAGGTCTGGGTGGACGATGACCATCGTGTCGATTTCGTCGGTTTCAGGCCCGCGCGGAACTCACCGTTCCCATCATCCATCGAGCGGGGTGAATTCGTCTTCGTCGAGGTCAAATCGTGTATGAATGACTTCAAGAGCGGACACGGCCTGACGTTCCGGGGCGATGCGAACTGGCTCGTCTGCCCGCCCGATCTTGCCCAGACGCTCTACGAGACTCGGCAGCTCCCCAAGGACGCGGCTGTCTTCTGTCCGGACGCACATGGGCGGCTACTAAAATAATTCGACCTCGGGATCGGCTCGGGGAGCAGCCGGATTGCATCCGTCTCCGAGCTCCTGTTCCGAATGCTGAACCACAGTGCATACTCCTACCGTACATCGCGCGAGGTCTTTTCGAACGGCTATTGCCCGTGGTGCTCCCCATACAATCCCAAGCCCTTGGGCGATATCGATACCGTCAGCGGGGACATGGACCTGATTGACGGAATAGGGCTCACGCTCGATGTCAGTGACCCGCATGGGGCGCATTTGACGATGTCCCACGACAACGATATAGACCGTGCATGGATTCCCATCAACTATTGCCCGATTTGCGGGCGAAATTTTCGGAAGGTTAGTTAAATGACCGTTATCCAGTATTGCCGCGAAGAGGCCAAGTGGCGCGATCTCGTGATTATCCGAGCTAACGGATGGGTGGAGTGCTCGGCCTATATCGAACACAAGAATTTATTACGCCTGCCGCCCGATATAGCCAATGCCGAGGTTGTCGGCGCAGAGCGCGGCTGGATTCGCATCGCGAACCGGTTAGGCGGGTTAGAAGATGCCCCATGCATCTATCTCGATATCAAATAGGGAAGTTAAAGGAGGCTGATCATGACCGTTATCGAATACTGCCGACATGAGACCAGGGTGTACGAACTCGTGATTATCCGTGCTGGCGGACGGGTGAGGTGCTCGGCCTATATCGACCACGAGGATTTATTTCGCCTGCCGCTCGATATAGCCGAGGCTGAGGTTATCCGCTCAAAGCGCAGCTATATTGACATCGCAACTCGCACGGGCGGCGCATGGAGTTCTCCGTGTGTCTATCTCGATATCAAATAGGGAAGTGCTCTGGGTGGATCAAGACGAGATTGCAGTCATCATTCCCTGCTATAACGAGGCCCCGACCATCGGCAAGGTGGTCGATGATTTCCATCGCGAGCTGCCCGCAGCCACGGTCTACGTCTACGACAACGCCTCGACCGATGCGACCGCCGCGATTGCGATGGAGCATGGGGCGACCGTTCGATTTGAGCCGCGCCGCGGCAAGGGTAACGTCTGCCGGCAGATGTTCCGAGATGTCGGTGCCGCCTGCTACCTCATGGTGGACGGCGATGATACCTACCCTGCTCAAGCAGCGAAAGCCCTTTGCGAGCCGATTCTAGCCGGGCAGGCCGATATGGTAGTGGGTGACCGCTTGTCCAACGGCACCTACACCGAACAGAACAGGCGTGCATTTCACCGTTTCGGGAACGACCTTGTTCGCGCCATTATCAAGTGGATTTACGGTTACGGATATCCCGACGTCATGACGGGTTACCGCGCCATGTCCAAGCCCTTCGTCAAGACGTTCCCCGTTCTTTCAGACGGCTTCCAGATCGAGACCGAGCTATCCATACACGCCGTCGACCGTCGGTGGCGTATAAAAAGTATTCCGGTTGACTATCGAAATCGACCCGAGGGATCGAAGTCGAAACTGAACACCCTATCCGATGGCATTAAGGTCGTCGCAATGGTCGGCGCCCTTTTCAAGGACTACCGACCCCTGAAGTTCTTTTCCCTGGTCGCGCTGTTGTTTTTCATCGTTGGAATGGCGTTGGGTCTCCCTGTCATTCACGAGTTCGCCGCTACCGGGGTCGTGCCCCGCTTCCCGACTGCGATCCTCGCGGCGGCATTGATGTTCCTCTGCGCTCTTTCGCTCGCCACCGGCTTTATTCTCGATGCCGTGGCGAAGTCGGATCGCAGGCAGTGGGAGCTTGAGGTCTACCGGTCATTTCCCAATCCCCATGCAGGCACGTCCGATAGACCGTGGTGGGCAATCCAATTTCAACCCCGAGACAATCGGCACCCGCTCCCATAGGTACGGCTTACCGGTTATATTCAAATTGATTTACGCTCTGCCGAAAATCGCTCCAAAAGTTTGCTATAATAACTATAGTTAATGCGAACGTTCCCCAAGTGTTCCCATGGACAGGATGTAACCGAAATGAATATCTACGAATCGCCCGCGCATTTGCCCGATTTAGACACTCGAATCCACTTCGCCGCAAGGCTCCGCCACAACTCGCACTGTCATTTCGCGGCGGGTATACCCATCTTTCCCGCTGCAATCGGCGGCATCATTGAGGAGACGGTCGCCGACGAGATGCCCTTTACCGATGAGGATACGCTGGGCATGCTTGCGAACCTGATTGACCCCGGCACCTGCGAGAACCTCAACGGGCCGCAGACCGGACACTTCACGTGCTCCGCTTGCGGGGCGGACGGCCCGCTCGGCAAGGTTCGCCTGCCCGATGATAGTTGCAAGAACGGATGGAGGGTCGAACTCATAAAGAGCTGCCCCTACTGCGGCCGCAAGGTCGTGGCCCCCAAAGGGACGCTTTTTCAGGTAATTCCGGACGGCACTAAAGCCCATCGAGATTGATTTGCGAGGACGAGACCCTATATGGATGACCTAACCAACGTGAACCGCGAGATGGCCGCCGCGCTCCGCGCCCTAGCCCTCGCAGGCCCTAGGCCTGTCAGTGAATACGTCAATGTCGCCGCTGCGCTGTCAAAGCTGGGCATTGAATGCCGTCACGCCGAAGGGGAGCTTCTCATCAACAGGCGCGACGCGCTCACACTCGCAGACTCTATCGATCGTCCCGTAGGTGATTCCGGCTTCGCAAGGCAGATTCGTCGTGATATCGCCATGTCCCTCCGCTATGCAGTCTCGGACGCAGTCTTCGAGGAAATATCGGACGGCGATACTTTGGGCCGCCGAGGTCTGCTGGACCTTTGCGACCTTGCCAAGGCTCTCGACTTGGACGTGAAGTACTACGACGAGGAATACCCCGCAGTCGAACAATGTGCCGCAAGAGACCTAGCCGACAAGATTGACGTGCAGACATGTAGATACGTCCGCGAGCGGGTTGGCGTATGGATTTGCGACAAAAGCGGCCACGATGAGGGGAAGTACGGTGCCCATTCCTACCGCCACTGCCCCATCTGCGGTCGAGTGATTGAGAAGACGGTAGGAAAATGATATTGGATAGTTCTGAAGCCATGATGTTGGATAGTCCGTCTGCCATGACATCTCAGGAATGTCGCTACTTATGGGAAATCCTCAAATTGACGTATGCGGACATCGAGCCATATGACCTCGATGCCCTTCAGGGATATATCGCTCTCGAGTGTGCCGAATCATGCCGCAAGGGTGAGACTCCGCGCTACACGATTCCTCGGCGCAAGAACGATAGCCTCTGCTACAAGATGAACCCCGATGGCGGCATTGCTAAGGCATATCTGAAAATCGACTGTCCCGGTCAGTGGAACGGTCGCGAGGCGGTGAGTTTCAACTCCGACGGCTTCATAGGCTTCTGCGGCTGGGCTGACTCGCAGAATAGCCAACCGTTTTACCGAGCCTGGCGTGAGTGGTGCTGCAGATATATGGCCTACAGGTACGAGGATAGTCGGCTTGTCGAGATAGTGGATGGACTGGAAAATGTTGAATACTGATGATGAGAATCGTATTCGCGGCTCGCATGGCGATGCCGTTGTCGTCGACCCCGCCGTGCTCATTGATCTTGCCGAATACCTTGAATCGATAACGTCGGTGGTCTACTGGGAGGGCAAGTCTATCTGCGGGACGGGAAACGACGTCTCCAGCCGTCTGCGGGAGATTGTCTCCCAATCTAGGCCCTGTTGAGAGGAGAAAGTCTTGGATATACTCCCATGCCCTTTCTGCGGCAACTCTGACTATCTAAACCAATTCATCCGCGTCCCTATCGCTCGGGGTCCATCTTACGTTCCATTTGCGAATCAACAGAATCCGCGCGGTGTCCTCAGCATCGTCGATTGAGTCGGCAATGCCGTCTGGGCCAATCATATGCATGTTGCACTCGCCGCAGTTCATTATCATGCGGACGTCGTAGACAGTAACGCCGTCCGCGCCGTCATACATATCGACGTCGTAGCGGCTCGGTTCTATCGTATTTCTTGCACTGATTCTCGTCTGCGCAGTCAGTTTACTTAGTCTGCTCGCACCCGATTCAAAATCATCCGATAGACGTTTCCGCATATATATCGCATCGGTCGTTGCCGTGGGTGCGATCATCTGCGTTCTGTTTCAGGCTCTAGTTCCGACAAGTATTGAATCGGCTGGGGAGAAAACTGAGGTTGCAGGGACCCACTCCCTTGCCTCGCTCAAGACGGAATCTAGCCTATCGGGCGCAACGGCGCTTTCTTTCGGATACCTTACCCTAACCGATGAGTACGTCCTGATGGTGAAGCAAGATGATGGGGGTTATCGGAGAAGATGCTACCCTGCCAAAACGGTGGTAGTGTACGAGGACGCGGACGCCGAGGATGCGAGAGTCGAGACGGTCAATAGCTATGAAATCGTCCGTTTAAACTATGCATTGCCCATAGTTGGCGAATGGTCGCGCGATCAGTTGTCTTTCAGCAGGCAGGAGACGCGAATACAAGTCCCGCAAGGTAGCATCACCCAGGGTGAGTATGATTTCTCCTACTGCGCCGGCAGCGTGATCGGGCGTTTTTCTAAGGCGGTCGTGAGATCGCCTTTTTTTGATGTTCTTTTACCGCCACGATCTTGCATCCCTGTCTATATTCAACTATACTATATGTAACGAAGCGGGACGTCTTCCGTCCCGCAATCCCATAAGGAGGGATGTTTCCAAATGACATTCCATTGCCTGATAGTCGGAAGCAGGGGATATACCGATTACGACGCTTTCAAGGCGAAGTGTGATGCCCTTCTCGCCGACAAGACCGATATCGAGATTGTTTCGGGCGGCTGCTCGGGTGCTGATGCACTGGCCGAGCGCTATGCCCATAGCCACGGCTACCCGTTGCAGATTTTCTCCGCCGATTGGTCCCGATATGGGAAACGAGCAGGTTACGTAAGGAACCGCGAGATGCATGCCTACATCTCGACCTTTCCCGAGCGAGGCGTTATCGCCTTTTGGGACGGACACAGCAAGGGCACCGCCCAGAGTTTCGCTCTTGCAAAAGAGTTCGACAATCCGATCAGGCTAGTCAGAATTGACGCTCCCCAAGGTTCACCGATTCCATAATTTCATGGACGCATCTTGTTGGCATGCCGTTATCTGCAACGGAAACTGACGGCGTGCCGTTTTCCTGTGCTAAAATCAACGTCAGTTAATGCGTTTCCCCAAGACGCATCGGACAGGAGAAGACTAGGCGCAGTTCCGGAAGGACATTTCGTGCTGCGTCGGAATTGCAGGCAGGCGTTGCCCTGCCGAAGAGCCGCGCAGTAGGTCGGGGAGACGCATCCGGTTATCGATAGGAAAGGATGCGAGACCAATGACCCGACCAACTGAAATGAGCGGCGCCCGTGAAAATCTCTAACTCGAAAGTCAGGCGGCTGCTAGAGTTCGGCATCGCGCTCTTCTTTGCCGTAGGCACCTCGTTTTTGGCTCAAGGCGCTGGATTCTTCGGTGTCTCCGCTGCCAATCAGTTTGTCACGGCTCCCCATTCTTCTGATGTAACCTCGACCGCAAGCCAGCCGATTTCGATTCCTGGCTACACCGGCAACCCGTCTGTAACGCTTTCGGATACGAGTGGTTTGTCACCTAAAACGGCACCTACTGATCCGATTCTCCCAGATCTCGATTCGACCGGTCGATGCGGCTCCGTGGAGATGGTTATCTCCCTCGAGACGGCTCCCGCACGAGGGGAGAAGCGCGGCTCAATCGGAATGGTGAGGCCCTCCGGTTGGCACACGGTTCGCGACGATTCCCTTGATGGCAAGTATCTGTACAATCGCTGCCACTTGGTAGCCTGGTGCCTGTCTGGCATGAACGCCGAGAAGCGCAACCTAATCACAGGAACCCGCTATATGAACATCGAGGGCATGCTGCCCTATGAGATACAGGTGTGCGACTTTATCTTTGCCGGCGGCGGTCGCGTTTACTACAAGGTGACCCCCGATTTCCGTGACGGCGAATTAGTTTCCCGCGGTGTCCGCATCCAGGCGTACTCCTTGGCGGATAAGGGCAAGAGCATCGATTTCGATGTCTACTGCTATAACGTGCAGCCTGGCTACAGGATTGATTACGCCACGGGCGAAGCGACGAAAGTAAATTGATTTGATTTCAGAACGGAGATTCATACATGTACACAACGGTGACTTTTATGGGGCGCGACGTGACTGCCAATGCGGAGGATGAGCTCCCGATCAAGAACCACCTTCCTGCTGACCTGGGGGCGAGCTTCCGCACGCTGAACCAGTGGCTCAATCGCGGTTTCGCGCCAAAAGCGAAGGCCGTTGGATATAGGATGCATCCTTCGGTCATGGCTCGAAGAACGTATGTCTATTTCCATGAATCGGATGTTGAGGACGATTGCGCTCACAGCCCGGCCGACTCGGCCAGCTACCTCAATGAAAAACAGGTGGTTGAGAGCGCCTTAAAGCAAAGCACGGGCTCAGGCGGCTTGACTGCAATCGGCATGAAAGGCCTTATGGACTAGGTGGTTGTTTTGGAAGAGCCTGGAAACGAGACGCGCCTGCCTATTCCATGGGGCGCCGTTATCTACGCCGCGATAATCCTGGCGGCGATTGCAACGGTTCTATTGATAAGGTCGTTCGTGATTGAGCCGTTCAGCATCCCTACCGAATCGATGTGCGATACGCTTCAAGTCGGCGATAGCGTGCTGGCCGAGAAAATCACCCTGGAGCTGGGCGGCACCGTTTCTGCGGGGGACGTTATCGTCTTCGAGAACCCCGAGAAGGGCTCCGAGAAAGACGTCCTATGTAAGCGTGTTGTCGCCTGCGCCGGGCAGACGGTCGATATGAAAAACGGATCGGTTTATATCGATGGGAAGAAAATCACGGAGGATTACGCGAAGGGCGATTCTTATCCGCTGTACCTCGGGAAGGGAAAGCGGATATCCTATCCCTATGAGATCCCCGAGGGCGAAATCTGGGTTATGGGAGACAACAGGGAAAACTCCGCAGATTCCCGCTATTTCGGCTCGATATCAGAGGACAGCGTGATAGGCATCTGCGTCATGCGCTACCTGCCTTGGAACCGTATCGGCCTCCTTTGAGACATATCGTTTGACATTTAGTCATACTCAAAAGGGCATCCTTTAATGGATGCCCTTTTCGTAAATCTCTTTGTTATTATTCTCGTTTTGATCTTGTATCCCCGCCAACATTCAACTATACTATATGTCATCAAGCGGAACGAAAGGCGTTCCGCACACCCGGAAGGGAGATACCCTATGGATCGCAAATTGGATGACTTCCTCTTCTACTTCCCGAGGATTGTCATGGCGCTGATCGGCGCGGCGGCGTTTGCTTTCGGTGCATGGTTCAGCCAGTTCTACTACCTCTATCTGAACTGCATCGTATTGCCCATCTCTTGGGCTATTGCCGCATACGGCATCGAGTGCGCCAGCCAAGTAGTCAAAGCCTACCGCTGCTCGCTGTAACCGCCGACAGGGGGAGTGCAACAGCGTTCCCTACCTTATCGACTCTTACCCTACAGAGAAAGGAAACAACAATGACTGAGGAAATGATGAGCCTGGATGAGGTTGCAAAGGAATGCAAGGAAGCGGCTGAATATTTGGCGAGCCAGCCCGGTGAAGGCTATGATCTCGACACGCTCATGAGGGACAAGAACCTTGAATTCGAAGAATCCTTGTCTAAAGCCGAGAAGCGTCTCGTTCGCGCGAATGAAATCGAGAACCTTGAATGTCTCGCCGCGCACCTCGAGCGCCTGCCGAGGCATTGTTTCCATGGCAATCAGATGACAGGGTTCGGTAATTATATTTCGGCCATCATCTTCGATGCAGTGGAGGTCCTCAAGGATAACAGCTAGCTCCGAACAAAAGGCGGTCGTGAGATCGCCTTTTTTCGTGTCTTTTACCTTGACCGATCTTGCATCCCTGCTCATACTCAATTATACTATATGTCAACAAGCGGGATGAAAGGCATCCCGCAAACCCTTTTGGAGGTACCCAATGACTGGCTACACGGATGAACTTCTCGAGCGCAAATGGCGCGAGCTGGGAAATGTCCCGATTGACTACACCCCTAACGAGCCCAACGGCGTTCTGGGGATGGACTGGTTCGTTTTCAAGAAGGGTGAGCCGAGAATCGAGGGCGTCTGGCGTTGGTTCGATTCCCTTTACACCGCAGGTATCGGTGCCTTGATGTTCGGAATCGACGAGTAGATTGACGGCCGTGTGCGCTCTGGCGCACACGGGTAAAAGGAGGATATGATGCAACCGAATCGAAAGGAAATCGAGACGATTGCCAGGGTTCGAGGTTTGAACCACGAGGCACATCGCATGATCGGTAAGATTAAAGTGCTTGAGGAACCTGAGGAGGGCGTTTTTCGAGATCGCATCCTTGTGAACTACGAGCGGATGCGTCTGGCTATGGAGAGAATCGGGCTTTTGCTTGAGGTTAGATTGCACTCCAAGGACCGTGATTTTGGGGAGTATATATTCCAGAAGGTGGAGCATGACTTGGATATTCTGGAAGACCAAATCGCCGTCTTGGACACCCTAATCGACCTCTGGCAGATACAGGAGTTTTAAAGGGCATCTGGTTTAGCGAGCGCTCATCCATCTCCATGAAACCCTTGTATTGGAAAGGAAACAGGCATGAAGAAAGTCTTTAAGTTCACTGAAACTCGTTCTTGGTACTTTGAGCTCGATGTTGACGATGGAGCACAGGTCGAGGAGGCATTGTCGGCATTGGTTGGAACCGAGGGTTTTAATTATTATCTAACCGACCGCGCCGAGGATGAATATAAGAGCGAGTGGGATGAACTATCATCAGGCGAAAAACGCACATGCTGCGATCATGCTACCGAATATTTTCGAAAGGTCGCGGATAGGGAACTCGAGGGAGAGGCTCGAGATTTGGTTTTGAAATCGCTGCGTGATAGCGAATAAATCGTACTTTGATAAACGGTTTCCGTGCCGCTTTATTTCATGCCATTTTTCGAAATCGATCTTGTATTTCACTCTATATTCAACTATACTATATGTCAACAAGCGGGATGAAGGGCATCCCGCAGACCCTTTTGGAGGTACTTAAATGAGCTGCTACGTCGTTTCCGATCTCACGATTTCCGCAATCGTCGCCGCAATGGCAGACACCGATTTCGAGCCGGCGAGCTTGAAGGACGAGGAGTCGGGCGTCAAGTACAACCCCGCGACTTGCGGCCAGATTGTCGGGCAGATGCTTCTCGATGCCAATTACGCTTCCGTCAACGAGTACTACGGCAAGCATACCCGCGCCCATGAGTTCAAGCTCACGCAGAAGCAGGACGGGAAGCCCTTCACCCTCGGCGAGAAGTACGGCTGCATCGAGTGCTACGAGTATCAGGCCTGCCAGCAGCCTGGATACGATAATTCGGAGATCCACGGCGCACTCGATTACGCAAAGGACGACTTGACCCGCAAGATGCTTAAAAAGCTCGGTGAGGAGTGTGTCTGGGGTCTTGAGTAACTTAGCATCGAATAACGGGCGGCCGCAAGGTCGCCCTTTTCCGTGCCATTTTTCCCATGATAGCGGCTCCCGAAGCCGCTATTCCCATGCCTTTTCCCAGATGATAGCGGCCGCAAGGTCGCTATATTATCCGAAAGTATTTCCAGATAGATCTTGCGCTCCACTCCATACTCAACTATAATATATGTCAACAAGCGGGATGAAAGGCATCCCGTAATCCTAGTGGAAGGAACATCCCATGAAGAACTTTACAATTAAGGTCACCGAGCACAGGGAAGGTTTGTACGTTGTCGAGGCCGAGGACGCTAACGACGCCTTGGAGCGTTTGGGCAAGATTATCGAAAGCGATGCTTTTTGGAATGACTTCGAGAACTGCGGTGAGTATACTCTCGAAACTGAGCTTGATGATAGCTGTGATGATCCGATTGGGGAGTGGAGCGACGAAAGCTACCGCGACCTGTTTGGCAATTAGTCCCAACAAAAGGGCATCGGCCTATCCGATGCCCTTTTCATCTTATTTTCCCGGTTGATCTTGCATCCCTATCCATATACAACTATGCTATATGTCAACAAGCGGGGCGAACGGCGTTCCGTAAGCCTCAGAGGAAGGAACTTCAAATGTCCAACACGAACGATATTTCCAGGTATGTGACCAGGGTGGACGACGGCCTGATCCGCCCCATGACGGTGCGCGAGCTGATGTCTAGGCTGAACGAACTGATCTCTATCGACAAGTCTATAGCGAGGATGCCTGTGGGATTGTCGACTGACGCGGAGGGCAATATGATTTATGTCCCCCGTGTTTTCACACCGAATGACCCGAAGAAAAACGATGGGTACACAACCTTTGCCGATCTTGTCGGCGTGCTTACCGATGAGGACTGCGCTTACTACCGTGTTCCCAAGTGCGTTGTGATTGGATAGGTAGGACACGCGAGGACTGCATAGATAGTCTAGCGGGCGATCGGTTGTGCTCGCCCTCTTCCGTTAGATACACTACCTTGATCCCTTGAGCTCTGTTCGATTACTCCAAACCTTTTTCGATCTTTTCTCGATTTGATCTTGCATCCCTGCCCATACTCAATTATAATATATGTCAACAAGCGGGATGAAAGGCATCCCGTAGGCCCTAGTGGAAGGAACACACACCATGTCTATCAATCGCGTTCTGCTTTCCGGTAACCTCACCCGTGACCCCGAGCTCCGCGCTACCGCAGGCGGTACCCCCGTCCTCTCGATCGGCCTCGCCGTCAACGACCGCCGTCGCAACGCGCAGACCGGCGAGTGGGAGGATTACCCCAATTTCGTCGATTGCTCGATGTTCGGAACCCGCGCCGAGGCTGTCTCCAAGCACATGCAGAAAGGCGACAAGATTGCCATCGAAGGCAAGCTCCGCTTCACCCAGTGGGAGAAGGAAGGACAGCATCGTACCAAGCTCGAGGTGGTCGTCGAGGATATCGAATTCATGGCCCAGCGTCGAGACCAGTAGGAACCAAAAGGCAGGTGGTCGAAAGATTGCCTGCCTTTTGACATATGCAACCAGCGGAACGATAGCCGTTTCGCGTTTTTCGCGATGGAATTATCCAGCAGTCTATAGATTAGCGGAGCGTATGGCAGTTGATTTTAAATATTCGGATGCCTATAGCCGTGCAAATGTTGTCGCTTATAAAGCACAGGACGGAAGCATTTACGTGGGCGTGGCAATCTACCCCATTTGATTCCAGAGATTCGGTCTTTCGCCGCAGTTTGAGGTATTCGTCGGGACAGGGACGTAGGGCGGCATTGGACTTCCAGGCATTGGTGGCTGGTGAGTTCGTTTTACTTGAGAAGTTTGATGCCTATGCTATTCTGGCCGATGCGGACATGTTGGCCCTTTGCGGGGTTAATCTGGCCCTGTCCAAAACAGACCTTCATCTGGCGCTCGAGGAGGAAGCTGTATTACTGGACAGAGACTTTGCCGATGCATTCGATTTTGAAGAGGAATAGTTGCCAGGAGTATCGATACTTCGGTACTCCTTATATTTTTCTTAGGGGATCTTGTATCTCTATCAATAACCAACTATAATATATGCCGACAAGCGAAACGTTAGGCGTTCCGCAGACCTTAGTAGAAGGGAAATGACATGGCTACGAAAAGCTATCTGGCAACAGTATTTATCGGTGATCGGGAGGTTAGCGGGGCTTTTGGAAGCGGCGAGTTTCGCTCGAGCCTGAACTTTGCGAGGCGAGAGCTTCGCGGGTACCAGCGCCTGGCGGAGACCATCTACCGACACGAAGTCGTATTCTGCAACCGACGCGGCCTCGAGGATATAGCCGCCCCAGAGCTTGAGTTCGGCATCCTAACCGAGACGAAGGACACCGAGACCGGTATTGTGGAGGCCAATTTTTCCGTGACGTCGACCTACACAGCCGACGATTTCGTGTCGGATACGCGAGATGCTTTCCTTGCCTTTGCAGCCGAAGATTTCGGCGGGCAAATCGCATCCGAAGCTGCGGCCCTCGTTGACGGTCAAACCGCGTCGATGCCGTGGTACAAACGCTACGACATATGGAACTGTCTCGCGAGCTACGACGTATACGGCGTTGTGACTGCGGATCATCTTGTTGGTGGGGTCGAGGAGCTCACCGCGGCCCTTGCCGATAGTCGTACAGCCGACATAGACGGGGTAAGCTCAGTATCCCAGGCTTTTCACCGCGTCAAGCGAAATATCTCCGGCAAGGAATAGGGGAGCGGCAAGAATATCCCTTGGCATCGAATCAAAGATATAACCATGAGCCTAGCTAATGTAATTCCATTAGTCGGATTGTGATCACATAAGCCGCAGAAATAACCCAATCGCCTGGAACAATCCAGCTCCTTGAGAGGACACTACAATGAAAAAGACCGTGATGTACACCGAGACCAGAACGTGGTTCTTTGAATTGGATATGGCTGAGGACGCAGATCTCGATAAGGTCATGCGCGCGCTGAAAGACACGAACGGCTTTTATCTCCATCTAGATGATTGCACGTCAGATGAATATGAGAGTACTTGGCATGAGATGCCGAAGGACTGGTGTAGCGGGAATGAACCCGATTATACCGAGGACCTCCGAGCGATAGCCCAAAGGGAGCTGAAAGGGGAGAACCAAATGACCGTACTGTCCTCCCTGGCAGATCAGGAGCAATAGGATGAAAGCACGGCTCCCAAACCTGCCTTTTTCCTGCTGTTTTTCCTGATGATCTTGCATCCCTATCCATATTCAACTATACTATATGCCAATAAGCGGAACGAAAGGCGTTCCGCGCACCTCAGAGGATGGACAACCATGAGTGATACCCGCAGCATAATCGAGGAACTGGACAAGCTGATTGACTCGGGCGAGTTCGATAAACTTACTCAGATCGAGACCCTACAGAGGATGAGGAACCGGCTCGTTTCTCGCGAGGTCGCAGCCGAGAAGATTGCGACTTTCAGGGCAGAGTTCGAGAAGACCTGTTGGCTTTTCTCCGATGCTTTAACTGCTCTAAGCATGACTGACGACTATGCCAGCATGGTCGATATTAAGATCGCGAAGGATATAGACGAACGCCTGCGCTATATCAACGCGCTGTGCCGCCAGACAGACTTCGGGCACGACCATCACTTCATCGATGATTAGGAGAAGCCCAGAGATATTTCCTTGATATTGAGAATAGGGGCATCGGTTATCCGATGCCCCTTTTTCATACCGTTTTCTCAGCTAGATCTTGAATTTCCTCCTATATTCCCCTATACTATCATTAAGCAAAGCGGGATGAAGGGCGTCCTGCTAATCAGAAGGAGATATCCCCATGATTACATTGGTCAACGGCAAAGGCGTGCAGGTTAACGAATTTCAGTTCCTAGACTGGGAAGAGGCCGAGAACTATTTGACGGAGCAGCGAGAGAAAGGCAAGCGCGACCTGTATCTGCGCGGCGATTTCGTCATCCCGACTACCTATGATGGTGTCTATTTCATCGTAGTCGGTTTTGCTGATGATTACAGCATGGTTATCAAGGCTAAGCACCTGCCGTGTCCGGACGAAATCATGAACTGGATCGAGTCCGACATGAAGAGGTTCGGTTACTCCGATATCTTCGAGTATTACGTGACGGATGAGGACGACGTGTACACGGGCTACGACACCGATAACATCGACAACTGGCCTATCTTCGGCGTATAGTCATCACTCCAGGGCGGTTGCAAGACCGCCCTTTTCCATGCCGTTTTCCCAGATGATAGCGACCGTGAGGTCGCTATACTATCCGAAAATATGTCCAGCTGGATCTTGTAATCCGTCTTATATTTAACTATACTATATCTCACACAGCGAACCGAAAGGCGTTTCGCAGCCCCCTAAAGGAGATGCTTCCCATGCACAAACAGGACTATATCGAGAAAATTGCGACCTGCATCGCTGAAAGCCGGCTTGCCGCCGACGCAGGCGACCAGGAGGCATGCATCGCGGCCAAACAAAATGCCATGCGTACCGCCAAGCAAGCTGCCAACGAACTCGGCGGCACGGCCGGCGATTGGCTTGCCGAGTCCCAATTCCGAGCAGCGGACCTGTATTAGACCTCAATTTGAAGAGACGCTGCTGGATAAATCGCAGCGGCGTCTCTTCTCGTTCCAACGCTTCACATGAATAGAGGGGAGGGCGACTGACGGTATTTCGTGGTGACGATTGACAGCAATTCGGATTGCAGAGTGGTTAACCCTACTTCGGCAATACGTCTTGCATCCTCACCCATATTCAACTATACTATATTTCGTTAAGCGAAACGAAAGGCGTTTCGCACACCCGAAGGGAGATACCTCATGAACCCTATCGATTCCAAGCTCAAGAAGATTCTCGCCATGATTGACGGCGCGACGTCCGAGGGCGAAGCCAGGGCGGCGTCCCTTGCCCTCCAGCGCCTCCTTGCCGCGAACAACATGACCATCGATGATATCGAGCTCAACGACAATGTCCCCGAGGTCAACGAGTCTGCCGAAGACCTCGGCAAGCGCGTACCGGAGTGGGTCAAGGTCCTCGCTTACGTTATCGCGAAGAACTACCGTTGCCGCTACTACATGCAGACGAGCCATGGCGCATATGACTATTGGAGCGGTCGTCACACCGTGACCGGTAGCCGTTTCGTTTTTGTCGGTGAAAGCCAGGACGCCACGGTCGCAGCCGGTTGTTTCCGCGCCACCAAGCACGCGATTGAGACGTGTTTCAAGAAGTTCTGCGACAAACGTTTCGAGCAGGATGGAACCAAGATTGGGCGCCGCGCGGGTGTAAAGAATAGCTATTGCCTCGGCTTCATCGAGGGCCTCGAAAACTCCTACCGCGAGCAGCTCGAGCAAGACGAGACCATGGCCTTGGCGATTGTGGTGCCCGAGAGCGTCAACCGCTACATGAATGACGAACTGAACTGCAAAAAGATGAAGCCCCGCCCCATTACCGTCTCCGCCGATCACTCAATCGAGGATGCCGGCAGGCAGGACGGTTACGGTTTCGGTCTGGGCGACCGCATCGCATCCTGCGCATAGCGACCGACACCAAATAGGGGAGGGTGATGCCCTCCCCATCCATTTCCTATATATGGGCATAGGAAAATTAGCGCCGATTTGAGTGGAGTTGGTTCGCTATCGTACTGATAGAATTAGACAAAATGCATGACTGCAATGAGCCATGCGACCCCGCTATAGGAAGGAACGATTATGTTCGATTTCAAATGTTCAATGCAGGCTCAGCTCGATAACCTGTGGCTCAAGCCCGAAGACCTCGCACGAGGCATCGATGTTCGCGTGTCGAGCGTGCGCAAGTGGCTCGACCCCGAGCTCGACTGCGTTCCGGTCAAGGACGCCTTTGATTGGGTCTACGACCAAACCGAGAAGCTCGGAAACCTTACAATGCATTGCCTGAATGAAGCGAATGAGTCTGCCGAGAAGTTCGGCCGACATATCCTTCGCTGGTATCGCGACGAGGATCTGCCCGAGACCGAACCGATGGGCCTCTACAATCTAGCGAGTCATCTCGTTGCCGACCAACTTGAGGCTAAGGATATAGAGTCCTCATTTGTCTATGCGTGCCGCGATGATGAATGGATCGAGCAGCACCTGGACGATTTTCCCGACCTCGATCCGAAGGCCGAGTTTTCCGCCTGGGCAGATATCTTGGGAGTGCCGACGTCAGAGATTGCAATGGGGCTGGGCATTACAGGTCGCTCGGTAAAAGACTGGAAGAACCCCAAGCGCGATACGATGCTGCCGGTAGACGAGGCCTGGGACTTCCTGGAGGATTACGCTGATGCGATCGAGTACCGAACCGCCGAACTTCTCGAAAGCAAACCCAATCCGATGCCGTATCACCCTATGACCCGTCTCGGGACCCTTTTGAAACAGGAGCGTATCGACAACCTTGCAGCCCTGGCTGCCTCCAAGCAACTCATGGCCGACGGCAAGACCGTTGTAGATTTCGCATACGTCTAAGACAGGCGTGTGGGCTGAAACAGTTGCAACCCAATGGCTAGACCCAGCACGAAGCATGCCGCGGCATCGCTTCTATTGGATGATGAATGGAAAGTGACCTATCAATGACCATAAGCGATGGAATGATCAGAGCAGAATGGCGCTCCTTGGAACAAGCCGAAAATGCCAAACGAAAATGCGCGGACTGCCTCTATTGCACTTGCAACGGAAACGTTCGGGACGATTTGCACCGTCCCGAAGATACGAAAGTTGAGTACATATGCCACCGCAGGGACGGCCATGAGTTCGAGACAGCCCATTCGAACCGATGCAATTACTGGAATAAACGCGACGAAAGCTGATCAGAGCGCTACTTTTTCACATCGGTCCGCGGTTTGTTCTCGTCAATCCCACGCAGGTCGAACTGTTTGTTTCCGCGTTTAAGTACGAGCTGCCAGCCGCACGCATCGCAGATCTTGACAAACTCATCGATGGTGAATCGCGTATTGTTGTGCAGTCGCGTTGACAAACTGCCTTTCTGCTTGCCGGTTTTAATCGATGCATCCTGCAGTGTCATACCGCAATCCTGCACCATATAGCGAATAGCGTCGGACGAACCGATTCGTTCAAGCACTGGATACCTCTTTCAGATATACGATAGTCTATCCCGATTATAGCCATTCTAGCTATTTCCTAGACGCGACAATGCGATCGGCCGATGCCCGATCACTGCCAACAGCACCGAAAACAGTACTGAAAGCACTACTGAATCGCCCCTCGATAGCCCTCGGTTCGCTCATGGGATTGCCGCTGCGGCAAATCACACTAGATATATCAACCCTGTCCCAAGATGTAAGAACTAATTCCCACATTAGGAGGACAGATGGATAACGATGCCCAATTCGACCCGGCAACCATTCGTATGGCGTATTTCGCCTTGCTCTTGAGCGGCAGGAAGGGCGAGAACCTAGAACTCGCCGTTGCCTAGGAAATGCTAAAGCTGGAACGTCTCACAGCCGAGCGCTCGTTGCCCTCCATAATTGGCCGTTCGGTACGAATCGCGGCAACGATTAACTCGATTGAGTTCGAGGAATCTTCGAAGCGTTACCTGATCAAGTTCCAAGCGGACAACGGAGAAAAGGAGGAGAAGATCCGTTCCGAGCGCGTTGATTCCAACCATAAGAGCGCGGTAAAGAAGATTTGGGAACGCGATCTGGTCGGTCATCGTGTCCTCCTCTTCAAATACAAAGACAGGGTCGGAACAAAAGAGGCGCCCAACGGCTATCGAATCGCCCCATACTGCATCGACCTCGGCAAGGTGGAGTAGCAACAGATGAAGCGCAAGAAACTGGTTGATTTGGATTTAAAGGCGATAGTCGAAACCGAACTCGAGAACCGTAACTGCGACGGACTCTATTCTCCATGCAAGCGCTGTGAGTGTGGCTGTTCCCGAACGAAACTCTTTTCCTGCGGTAAGGCCTACGCAGATTGTCGCCCTGGATTGCAACACCCAGGCACAAGCGACCTAAAGATCGTCTCACATGATGAATATTGCGAAATTATCGATCGAATCAAAGCTGAACACAAGCGCAACGAGGAGAAGCTCCGAGCCGAGGCAAGTGAGAAAAGAAAGGCCGAACGACTCGGAGCAAAGCAGATTAAAGAGGAAAACGCCCTCAAAAAGAAACAGGTTCGAGCCGAGAAGAAACAGCGGCGAGCTGATAAACGAAAGCAGTTCATTGATAGCATCCATGCAAAACTTGAGAAGCTGGTCGAAGATATTTCAGCCGCGATACGCACGAGTATTCTTTGCAAACTTCTCAGTGGCGTATCGATCGGATCGATTGTCTTCTCGATTGCATCTATCATCTTCTTTGAGGTTATCAAGCATGAATGGATGGCTTCGGCGGCAAAGGCAGAAGCGCTTGCAGCCGTCTATCTATTCCAAAAGCTGTTTATGTTTGAGGCAATCTACGTATTCGTTATCGTAGCGTTTACGATTGGCTTGATTATCGTCCGCGTCGTTCGCGGCGATTGGAAGGTTGATTTCGAGCTTGAAGAACAGTCTGAAAAGGAAGAAAAGGACGATCAGTTCTTCCTTTAGGATTATCCGTACCCTCCTCCTTATATATTCCCAGCCTCATATTATTGGGTCAATTCATTTTGGATTGACCCAATTTCTTTCTTCAAAAGCAGTCTTGATAGCTGATTTGATGTTCATCCGCTCGTTGCACAAGAGCCTGGCAGGACTTTATTCGACCGATAGTTTTTTAATTTCGCGGCCGAGGTGCGACATTTTTTTGCCGCCTGTTTCATGCATGAATAGGTTGAGCATCTTCACAGGCTTTTAGACGATGATTTAGATGTACTTTGCTATTTGATTTCAACTCACCGTCCTAAAGATTTTCAATTACCGATGCACTGCTTTTGCTTCAAAACAACCGCGAACATGTATTCAGCAGGGTTGAGATTCTTATAGGGCAGACCGAATTCCAGTTCTAAATTGCAGTCCAGAAACCAACCAAATAACAACTAGAGACTAATTGAAAGGCATGCGGAGTGCCTTGAATGGCACTCCGCGGCATCGCTGTTTGTTATTATTCATATTCTTATAATTCCATCGAAATGCCGATGCATTTGAATTGCGCAGCCTATTTGGGATTGTATTCTGCGTATTTTTGCCCGTTTGCTTTTTAGGAATCAAACGGAATCTATCTACCCGCTCGTTAGGATTGCCATTGCATCCCATCAAATATGGCAGAAGCTAATGCCTGACTGACACGCAAAGGCGAGAACGGAAACCTATCAGCTCACCCATGTCCATATGTTTCTACCGCTCTTTTATTTTCTTCAGCAATTACTTCCGTCCTTTACGCACGCTGATTTCAGTTTGTAATTTATGGTTACGGGTACTATCCTGCGTGTGATTTAAAGCAATTTGCAAACCAAGCGGAGTGCCTTGAATGGCACTCCGCAGTATCACTATTTGTTATTATTCTTTTTATCCAAAGGCGAAAATAGCTTCGCAAACGACTTGAATACCCCATATTGCTGTGCAATAAAAACTTCCAGCAGTTTTTGATTTCCTTTATATCGAATAACGTTTTCAGTTTCAGAACTACAACCAGTTTTAATTTACGGCGCGCATCAATCGGTACGCGAAGCGCTTTCCTTTTCTATTTCAGCTATCCGCCCTTCAATAATACGCAGTCAATTTGCGTTTCTAAATTGAAAGAACTTGCTTTCTGTTTGCCAGCAATCATCAAACACGAAGCGATCGCACCATCGTTTTGCGTTGCACGAAACCCATTTACCGACTTTCCAAGTTTATACAAAAGCATTTGCAAATGTCGATTTCGGTACCGAACAACAACCAGATCAGCGTTCAAATCTGATTGCTAGAACCCATTCAACCTTACAAATAGTTTGTTGTCGACTACTCCCGCCCTTGTTCAAATCGGAACCCGTATATAACTTACTAATTGCCGCACACACATCAGAACTCGATCCCAGACTACTGAACCACTCAGCAAGTAGGGGAGTGCGCCATCTGATCCGAATCGCAGATTACTACGTTCGCCTTCCAAGCGCATCTTCAGAACACACCTACTTTCATCGCCCGTAACCTCTTTGCTAGACCTATTCCCCATCTGTTTCATTGTCGGACATATATCACGAATCTTATGCCCTGTCAGACATTTAAGCTCCCCGTCTGTAGGATTGTCAGACATTTACCGGGCAAGTGATAGCAACCTGTCAGACATTTCCCAACGTCCCGACCACGGGCCACGGGATAGCAGAATTCGCCCCAAGCAGGGGCCGATCACCCCGCGGCGCGGCCGCCTGCCCTGCGGTCAGGCGGCAGGTGCAAAACAGCCTTGCCAATTGTGGATGCCGCTGCGGCAACACCTGAGCCTGCCAAAAAACGTGCCCCAAACTACCCATAAGGCCATTTTGCACGCCAGCTTCGTTCAACGTCAGACATTAGGAATGTCAGACATTGAACCTGCGGCAAAGCCGCAGCTGGGGCCGCTAGCGGCCTGTAATCGCGTCGCTCCGCTCGCTCCCGTCAAGCGAAATGTCCGACAGGCTGTCAGACATTTAGATCCGCTTGACGGACGGCCTGCTCGCGAAGCTCACCATCGGCCGTAGTTAAGGAGATACGAAATGTCTGACATTTCGACAGATCGAGAAACCCCGGAAACCGTCAGCCCAAATTTGTCAGACATTGCCCCCGCTGCCGTCCAAATGCCGGCCGACACGTCACCCTACGCCCCGCCAGTTCGGCCGCAACCCGAACGGCCGCACACCGAATTGTCAGCCATCACGCCGACCCCAAATGCTGTCCAGCCCGCCACCCGCCGCATCACGGTCCGCCTCCCGACCGCAGACCTGACCGCCCTCGACGCCCGAGCTGATGCCCTCAACGCGAGCCGCAGCGACTACCTCCGCACGCTCATCGCGCTCCCTGTCACGCTCGACCTTACATCCATCCGCCATGCCACACCGGGTTCCGAATCGCTCACCCGTCCGCTCGGCCCAGACCTCGCCCTCATACAGCCCGACAGCCAACCGAATAGTTTGGCAGTGCAGGCCATTACCGACAGCATGCTCGAATCAATCTCCAACGAGGTCCGCGCCATCGGCGTCAACTACAACCAGGCAGTCCGTGCCTTAAATCGCATCATCAAGAAGTACGGCAACCATCGCGCCCTCTCGCAAGATGAGCGAACGGAGATTGTTGAGCTCTATGAGCGCCTCTCAAAGCAGAACAAGGCAATTTATGAGCGCCTCAAGACTCTCGCATCCGATGTCGAGACTCTGTCCGTCAAACCGTCCGTCAGCCTGACCGCCATCGGCTTGGCTCAATCCGAGGCCCCTTTCAATAAAACCGAACCCGAGCGCCGCCGCCGAGTCCGTGGCAAAAAGCACGCCACACCCCGACCCGACCAATTTGAGGACGGGGGTAATTCATGACCTACATGAAGCCACTTTCCGGCCACAGCTCCGTAAAATGGATCCGCTACTATCTATTCAAGAACGACCGCGCCCTGGACAAGGATTTCCTGAACCTCACCGATCGCGACTGGAAGGGCCGCGACTGGGCGAAAGTGATGGACCGAACCCGCGAGATTTTCGGAAACAACGTGCCGGTCAAAAAGGACACCAAGGTTCGTACTTACGAGCACATGATCATCTCGCTCGACGAAAAGGACAATGGCGTAGAGCTCGATGACTTCCGCGACTTCGTGAACGAGTGGGCTTCCAAATGGTTCGACTCGCGCGGACCGGAGGGGGAGGGCATCGGCCGTTTCGAGGTGGCCATCGCCTACCACGATGACAACAAGGCACGTGGAGTTCAGGGAAAGCAGGGCATCCTGCACGCACATATCGTTATCAACAACACCGAGCTCGAGACGAAGCGCCGCATCTCCGGTCTGCTCACGACCAAGGTTGTCCAGGCGATGCGAGCTGACTTGCAAACCATGTCGCTTGAACGAGGCTGGCACGCTTTTGCCACCGACGGCAAGTCGTACACTCAAGCCGAAATGGATGCGAGGGGCTTGAAGGTCTCGCGCGGCAAGAGGCTCGACCGCGCCATGGCGGCGCTCGACAACGTTCTCGCCAACGAAGCGAAGGGTGCCAAAGTTGAAGACTTTGGCGAGGCCATGCAGCAGCAGTTGGATGAGCGTCATTCGGTCGAAAAATTGATTCCCGAGACATATACGGACAGCTTGACCGCCAGCCGACGGCCAAGTGACGGTAAGCCCGACTCAACCAATTCCGACAAGTTCACCGGTCTTTCGTACACAACCATGAGGACCGATGACGGCCGCGCCATGCGTCTTGTCGTCCCGCGTGGATTCGGAGACTCCGATACCATGGCGGAGCGGCAAATCGAAACTCGTGAAGGCTGGTCTTGGAAGGATGATATCCGAGACCGCGTGGACGTCGCGATGCGCGTTTCCAAAGGCCCTGTCGATTTCGCATCAAAGCTCGCCGAACTTGGCATCAAGGTCAACTACAACCGTAACGGTGACATCGTCTATCACCATCCGAGTGACCCCGCATCCAGAAAAGTCAAAGGCTCGACGTTGGGCAAGCAGTATTCCGCAATATCGATAGAGCAGACGATGGCAGAAAAATACGCTAGCCAACGCCAAAAAGCTCAAGGACTCGTCAGTCGCGAGCGCTGGATGAACGAGGACGAGCGCTCCGCTGCGATGGCCATCGCCAAGGCGGCAACGCCATGCACCCGTGAGGGAGCGGAACTCATGGGACGCCTGAAAACGACCATTGAGCAAAATGATGCCGCTCCGCGCGACCGCACAGTTCGCGGTTCTAACGTTGAGTATCCGTCTTCCCTTGCCAGCTCGCTCGGCATCGAGTATCCCAAGTCTTCCGCGACCAGTGATGGCCGTCGCAAGAAGATGACCGAGGAGGAGATCCTTGATGCGATGGCGGATGTACGCGACGAGAAGGGCTATGGCGGTCTTGCTGCAAACAATCCGACGAGCACTTCCTCCAATTCCGGCAATTCTCAGCATCAAGAAGATGCGACCGAGATTCAGAAAACCAAACATCACTAAGGAGTAGGCATGATAATTGCCATCGAATACAAGAACGGACGCATGAAGGAGTTCGACACGAGCGCCTTCACCGCCACCAACGCCATGAGTGCGGGCGACAAGACGGCTCGAAACGTCATGACCGAGCTCGACCTACGGCTCGATCTCGTAGACGAGGTTGGTCTGAGACTTGATTTCTATTGGTACGACGCAACGCCCCAGGGACAGCGCGTCGATATTCCAGGTCTCACGGATTCGAAAGGGGACCCCGTCAGCCTCACCTCTGCATCGAGGCGTTTGGGAACCTCCGTACTCCTCTGCTCCCGCGAAGGCATCAAACAGATTTCCCGCATCATCGTACAGCGTGCGAACGGGACGGTGGATGCCCTTTGGCGGCAGGGTACGGGCGATTGGCTCATCAACGGGGCGAGGTTCGAGGCTCAGCGCGTGCTTTCCTACACGGACAGCAACGTCACTTCGATGAATTCCCAGGCGGTGTTCGTCTTTAAGTATATGAAGAAGGCTAACCCCTTGATGACCGAAGATGAGATTTGCGACCTTATAGGCTACCCGCTCGACGCATACAAGGAGATTCAACTGGACGAGGCCAAGAACGCCGAGGGAATAGTTGGCGCAGAACTCATCGAATCAGATGGCGGAGAGGATTCGGAATATCCTTCCGATTCCGCCGCCCCCGAACATTCCGATTCAACCTCTAACCCATCCCTCGGAAAGCATTTCGCCGTGGACGAAGACGATGACGGATTCGATGACGATGAGGACTCTCTGTTCGATGTCTGACATTTGCCACGACCGTCGGATTCATGATATTTTGAAAGTGTTGGCGTAACCCCAAGCGCCATGAAACAGGAGAGACGAATATACCGCCCGACCGTGCGAGGCACGGCTATCTATTCTAATTTGATTACGCTTGACTGACTCGGTATGACTCGGACCGTCTCTCCGCACGTTCTGACAGGAGATGACAGGTTTGCGGAAGCGTAACGACACCCAGACGGAAAACCAGATGAGCGCTTGGTCGAGGTGGTCTCGATGAAGGCGGCCGTCAAGGTAAGCGAGGCCATCTCTCGGCTTCGCAGGCAGATCGACACAACGGAGCTCGAGGAAGCCGTCGATGATTTTCTCGCGGCTTACGGAGAGCTCCGCAGCCAGTACTACTACGAGGACTCCGAGGCGAAGGCGAACGCAAAGACCGCCTCGACGCTTCTGGAAGCCGTTGACCGCGGGTTGATTGAGCTGCCCCAGACCGACGATGGAATCGTGATTGTCCCAGACATGAAGCTGCGCCTCCCCGATGGGGCGAAGCTCTACGTCAACTCAATCGAAATCGAATCGACCGCGACCGGCCGCGCCCCGATAGTCCGCTTCGAGGATGGCTCGTCTATCCGCTGTCGGCGCGGCTCGGGCGTGCAGATTGTCAGAATGCCAATCGAGGAGGAGCAGAATGCCGACTGAACGTGACACCCAGCTCGCCCTGCCGTTCCGCATCCCCGTTCTGCGTGTCTTCCTGCTGCCTTTCGTGCAAGACGGGAAGCGCGACCGCCTGTTCCTCATTCTGCTTGCCTGCGTCATGTCCACTGCAGGCTTTCTCATGCAGGGAAACGGATCGTATGACTCCGATGGCTGGTTCCTGCTCGCAACGGGAAAGCAAATCGTCGAGAACGGCATCCCGTACACCAACCCTTGGTCACTGGCGTCCTACAGGCCGATTGTCGTCCAGCAGTGGCTCCATGATGTGCTGCTCTACGGTTCGTATACCCTGGCAGGATATGCCGGCACGATACTCTATCAGGTCCTCCTCGCCGCCATCGTTGCCCTCGCGCTGGCCTTTGCAATCCAAGGATTCGGCGATAAACGCCTGACTTTGCCCCGCCTGCTGTTCTGCATCGGCCTAGCCTTTTTCGGGGCGGGAATCTATATATCCGTCCGTCCTACCGCATGGTCGATGGCATGCATGGCGCTGACCGTCGGCGCCTGCACCCGCTGGCAGCGTACCGGTGACTGGCGCTATCTCATCGCCCTGCCCGCGATCACGGTGCTGCATGTGAACATGCAGTCGGCCATGTGGCTCCTAGATGTCTTCCTCGCCGGCTGCTTCCTTCTTCCCCGCGACCTATCCGATTTCAAAACCACCACCCCCGATGAGATGCTGGCCGAGATCTTCCCGTTAACCATCGCCCTGCCTGCGATGCTTCTCGCCGCCTTCGTGAACCCGTACGGCGTCGACGGTGTCCGCTACGTGATCGACTCGATGGGTGCTGCATCTTACGCAAATGTGATATCGGAGATGAAGCCCGCCTTCGAGGCGACGAACGGCTTCTGCGTTGTCTTCTTCGCGGTCGGCTTCATTCCCACAGCACTTGCCGCCGCCATCGGGCGCAAGCGGATCGATGTCCCGCTGCTGGCCATCCTCATCGCCGCCTTGGTCGCGACGATGCTCCATTGGCGAAACGTCTGGATCTTCTCGGTTGCATCCGCCCTCGCCTTCGCGAGCCTGCTGACGGGAACCGAAGACCTTTCCGTATCTAAATCGCATCACGCGGCAAAAACTGCTGCCTTGATTGCCCTCCTTGCCGCAATCGGCCCGCTTGTTGCGAACTGCTGCGTCTGTGTCGCGAATGGAGGACAGTCCTGCTGGCAGGCCTCCGAACGCTCGGCAGGTTCCCTTGTGAGGGAGATTGTCAAAAGCGGCATCTACGACCCCGTTATTTATGCCGATGATCCCGTCATCTACAACTACCTGGAATGGAAAGGGTTGAAAGTTCCTTTCGACCTGCGACCTGAGCTCTGGGACGATAAGGGTACGGCGGGAGTCGTCTCCCCATACCGTGACTACGTGGACGGCATGCAATCCAAGAAAGCAAAGCTGTCCTACCTCGCGTTAGGCGATTTCGACTATTACATCGTCTCGACCGAATCGGCGCCTTGGTACGCAGCTAAATTGAACCTGCAAACCATTGATTCCACCGACACCCTGACTCTGCTGAAGGATGCGAGGTAGGGAAGTGGAGATCAAAGTCTGGACGTACTCGGAGGGCGATGAATTTCCGAATCGCAGATCCTCTTTTTTCCGCAGGCATTGGGAAGCATTTCTGATTGCTTTCGTGGCGATTATCCTCGCCGCTGCGGCGTGGTCATCTATTGTGGCAAGGTCTGCGAGCCAGCCGTCTTTCACGCCCGATTCACCCTATGTCTATGATGGAGCCGATGTCCTTGACTACTCCGTTGCCGATACCCTGACGCAACTAAACGAGACGTTGGAGAGCCAAGCAGATGGTGCACAGCTATACGTAGTGACTATCGACAACCTGCCGTTAGGTCAGACTATCGAGGACTATTCGATTGAGCAGGCTCAGCGCATCGGCGCGGGTGACTCCAAAAAGGACAACGGCGTACTCTACACGTTCGTGAAAAGCACCCACCAGGATAGGCTTGAGGTCGGATACGGTCTCGAGGACAGGCTGACGGATTCGGTCTGCTCGAAGATTCTCGACAGCGCCCACGGCTATTACCGAGACGGCGACATCAAAGCTGGCGTGAAAGACCTCGCGCGGGATGTGGCAAATGTAATTCAACCCGACACCGATATCGATACCTATTTCAACGATAACGCACAAGATGAGGAACAGCCCGATTTGGCCGCGACCGTGATTGCGTGGATCCTCTTTATCGGCATCATCGTGTTGGCGATCGCGATGCCAAATCCGCGCAGCTCGAATTATGTCTGCGATTCCTCCTCCCGCACAGATCACTCGCACAGCTCATCCTCTTATCGCTCTTCACGCTCTTCCCACCGGTCAGGCGGCGGCCATTTCGGTGGCGGTGGCGCTTCGGGTGGCTGGTAGTCATGCGTCCTGCATTGCAACCGTAATCGATAGAACAGGAGACACGAAATGGAATCCAAAGACAATCAACCCGGTACACCGAAGTTTAAGCCGTGGATGGTGGCGGTATTTGCCATCGTCGTAATCCTCTTCTTGGGGATGGCAATCGGCGGCGCGATGTATAACTCCCTGAATGCCTCAAGGCAGACCGTCGATGCCGACTGGGCGCAAGTCGAGAACGTGATGCAGCGCCGTGCTGACCTCATCCCGAACCTCGTCGCATCCGTGAAGGGCGAAATGCAAAACGAGCAGGAGATCTTCAAGTCGATCGCCGAGAGCCGCAGGCAGTTCGAGACATCCAATACCCAGGCGGGAAAGCTGGCCGCCGATGACGAGCTGAACGCGCAGACGACCGTGCTTTTGAACGCCGTCAAGGAGAGTTACCCCGAGCTCGCGTCCTCCGAACAGGTGAAGACCCTGATGACGCAACTCGAGGGTTCGGAGAACCGAATCTCGGTCGAGCGCAAGCGCTATATCGATGATGTGGCGGACTACAACAGGAAAGTGACTTCTTTCCCGATGAACCTCATCGCCAAACCATTCGGCTTCGACAGCGTTACCCAATACAGAGCCGCACCGTCCGCGGCAAACGTCCCCGTCGTCGATTTCAATTGATATTGGGCCGTAAATCCCAACCTTGATATAACCTCTCGCCGATTCGAGAGGCTATACTATTGTTGATGTATCGGAAAGCGTTCCCCAAGCGCTTCAAGAAGACAGGAAGTGAATATGGCAGCTTATGAAGACCCGCGTGAACTCGGCTTCGACACAGAGCTCGTGAAGACGGCCCTGATGACGCGCGAGCAGTTCAGCTCCAAGCCCCGAAAATTGGTTCTCGGTATCGACATGGGAATCGCCGGCATCGGAATCTGCCTTATGGACAAGCTGAACCAAGAGATCGTCCTCATGGCGACACATCTGTTCGATTGCCCGTGGAATCCGAAAAACAAGACGAGCCTTGCGTCGGCAAGACGCCAGGCGAGGTCGCAGCGCCGCAATATCGCTCGCCGCGCGGTAGGCCTTCTCCTCCGCGCTCATGAAGCTATCGCCGTCGGTGCCGGAGTCCACCGTGTTGGTCACCTGACTGAACTGGTTGCGGATTGCGTCCGCTACGCAGGGTCCGGCGAACACGATGACCAGGCCGATGACGGCGATGATCAGGACGTATTCGATGATAGATTGGCCTCTGAGGCGGGTCGTCTTAGGAGCGACCCCCCCCCTGAGGCGAAATTGCCGCTGCATGCATATGCGGCTCCCTTCGCTCAGGGTTTGCAAATACGAGCCAAGGGTAGGGCTATTACGCGAATCCGCCTCGGTCTTGCCGCTGCGGTATCCCAAAACACGCAGCCAATACTTTCCGAACGACAAACGGGGACGCCTTCCTCGGCGTCCCGCAGCGCAGCTAGTTGTTATCATTCTCATTCTTTTAAGGCTTTCCGCAGCCCAGCTAATACATAAGAGTCTTCTTATTCTCCTCCTTATTATTCTCCTTCTCATCCGGCGCTCATGCGCCGCCCCCAAACGTCGCTATTCCTCAAAACCGAATGTTTTTCAGTTTTGAGGAATAGCGCCGAAATCCTTCTCGCTCCGCCAATTGTCGCCAACTTATGAATCGTAGAATCCCATTACGCATATGTGGAATCACGCCTATTATGGGAACCACCGAACGAGTAGGGGATTCTAGCACCCCAATGAATGGCACTCTGTTTGGGTAAGAGGATTCATCCCATAGGATGGATCACTCGCGGAGTATATCCTCCCGGTTGGTTTTGAACGCCAACCGGGAGGTGATCTCCTTTTCAAATCGCAATTCCAAAATCAAAATCCCCAGGCGCTTTCACTGAAAGCACCTTTTTTGTACTACACTATCCATGACCTCCTTTCGGTGCGCCGTTATTCCTTTTTTGGATTAACGGCGCGTTATCTTTCTGTTATACTTAATAGCGACCGAGACGTACCCCAAGCGCCTTGTAGAGCAGGAAGATGAACAACATGCCCCAGAATCTAAACGGTTCGCGTGCATCCCGTTTCCAAAATGGTGCGCGTCATGCCGACTGAACCGAAAATCGCAGAAACCCAATCCGCAAGCACGATCGTCGCCCCTCGGCAGGAAACGATTGTCCTGACCGCTTGCATGCGTTCGAAGGACGTTCGCGAGGACGTTCTCCCGATGCTGCTCGAGGATGATTTCGTCAAGTCTGACCATCGTGCGCTGTTCCGCGCCATCCGCGCCATGCACGAGGCGAACTACCCGATTGACGACGTATCCCTGCTCGACTACCTGAGATCTAACCGTGAGCTGGATGCCGCGGGCGGAGAGCAAGCCGTCGAGCGCATGTTCGAGTCTGACATGCCTCTGCTGTCCTGGCAGACCGCCTACGACGAGCTGATCGATGCCTCGAGGCGCAGGTCGCTCGTGACGGCGATGAACGAGATTGAGGCCGAGGCCTACGAGACCCCGACCGATATGAAGGCATTCGTCTCGAAGGTCGAGGGCTCGATCGCACAGGTGGCCGAACGCCGCGATATGCGCCCCTATCGGCACATCTCATCGTTCCTCACCGCAGCCGTGGACGAGGCCAGAAACCTCGATAGCGTCCCCTTGGACTCCGCCGGCGTGAACACGGGCTTTGCAACCCTGGACGAGATGCTGGCAGGGCTGCGAGCAGGGCAGCTCATCGTAGTCGGCGCGAGACCCGCCGTCGGCAAGACCTCTTTTGCCCTCACCCTCGCGCTGAACGCCGCCCGCCAGGGGGTGAAGGTCGGCATCTTCTCGCTCGAGATGTCAGGCAAGGAACTTGCCCAGAGAATCATCTGCGCTGAATCAGGCGTCTCGATTTCCCATTTCCGTATGGGAACCATTCCCAAGGCTTCATGGGATGCCATCGCGGCCGCCTGCTGCGATATCCCCGGCAACGGCATCGAGATCGAGGACAAGGCGAGCGTGACGATAGGGGATATCCGTGCGACAGCTGCCCGCATGATGCGCGGGGCCGAGCGCGGGCTGATCGTCATCGACTACCTCCAGCTCATCTCGTCTGCAACCGATGGAGCCAGATTCCAAAACCGCGCAGTCGAGGTCGGCGAGATAAGCCGCCGCCTGAAAGTGCTCGCCAAGGAACTGGGCGTTCCCGTTGTCACGCTGGCGCAGTTGAGCCGCCAGGCCGAATCCCACCCGGGCCTGCCGCGCCTATCGGATCTTCGCGAGTCGGGGTCCATCGAGCAGGACGCGGACACGGTCCTATTCCTGTCGCGCGACCCGGACGAGATTCAAGACGAGAAATCGGGTTCAAGGCAGGTCATCCTGTCGGTCGCGAAAAACCGCAGCGGCCCCACAGGCGGGATCGACATGCTGTTCGTCCCCACGAGCACGAAATTTTACGAGGTGGGACCCAGAAAGGAGACACGCGATGAGTAGGAAAAAGGCCAAGTGCGCATCGAACAAGATTGTCGGGCGCTGCCTTGAATCGGATGCCCACGCACAGACCATCGACGAGGGCTTTGCGTTCCTCGATCGTCCGATTCTCAAACCGCGCGAGGCTCTCGCGTACCAGTGGGCGCTGCGCAACATCGCGCTTCAGAACCTGCGGATTAAATCGGAAAGCACGCGCGATGCGATAGACAACGGCACGAGCTATTTTTCCGACGGTGCGATCAAGGTGAAGGCCCATATCCTGAGCGGCATCGCCACCGACGTCCGCTTCGCCACCGATGACCCGGATGCCCCCATCGACCGGATCATGATGTCGTTCGTAAAGGTCTACAACGAACAGCAGCACAGATGGTGTCCCGTAGATTCCCACCTCTGGCTATTCGCAGACAAGCTGACCGTGCGCCCAGGAGAGGGCTGGGAAGAGCGGAAGGATGGCGAGGGCTTCGGAGTAGCGTTAGGCGACCGCGTCGTATTCCTCGCCGAGGATAGGCTTTATGACGGACCGAAGGGCATGCGCCGACATGGGGCGGGGGAGTGGTCGGTGTTGTCGTCTCAGCTGATGTACGGGACGAGCAACAAGAGGAAAGCCCGCATCAGCGAGGTTCCCCGCAAAGTGGTAACCGATGGCTACCTGATGTTTCTCACGAAACGAGGCGAGCAGGTCGGTATCGCACTCATGAATAACGAGGAATGGGCGGAATGCCAGGAGCGCTGTCAAGTGGCGGCAATGAAAGAGCCTTGGAGTCTCGTTGCCTACCTTGAGCAGGCCAAACGCCCCTTAAAGATATAAAGGAGATGCATGATGATTCAAAAGAAAACGCCTCGTTGTTCCCGAGTGGTCCTAGTTGAACCAACCAGAACCATCTATGGGCACATGGTTTTCAAGTTCACGGGTAAAGCCGAGCGGGTAACCACCGGTTTCATCGAGAGGGAAAATCGGGACGATGGTTCCGTTGTGTGGCGTCCGTATATCCGCTCGTCGACGCGCTCCGGGTATTGGAATGCCGGACCGATGAAAGAGTTCGTTGACGGGTACAAGTCGGAGGAGGATGCCATGACGGCGCTTCTGGACGAGGCTCAGGAGGTTCTTTGGAGTAGCTAATGGTCGAGATTGAACCCAACCGGCTGCACAGGCGCTTGAAACGCGCCTTGACAGCCAAGGGCATCTCTCAGCGCGAGCTGGGCAGAAGGATTGGGGCGACGCAGGCGAGTGTCTCGCACTATGTGAAGGGAAAGCGCCTGCCGGGAACGGTCGTCCTATACAAAATCTGTAAGAAATTGGATGTCTCAGCGGACTGGCTGCTGGGGCTGAAGCGAAAGGAATCGGACATGAACGACGGCAATTGGACTGATGACGGGATTGTGCCCTACCGCACGGCCGACGATTGCTCCCTGGTCGCCCGCATCGAGCAGGCGGAAGACGGCTCATTCGAACTGGGAATCCTCGAGGGCGACACCGCCTGTGAGCTTTTCGCCCAGCGGTTCGACTCGATGGACGCGGCCAAGAAGTACGGCGATGGCATTCTTGACCAGAAGCTGCAAAGGGACAAGGCGATCGCGCTTATCGAGGACGAACTGGACGGCGTACTGGGTCCCAACCTGTCGGACGAGGACTACCTCGCAAGCGCGTCGCTCGATCGCGACACGATGCGCACGCTGATGGTAAACGCCGTCCCGATTTGTACGGGCCCCGCCAATCAGGAGGTTGCCGTGACGTTCTCCATTTCAGGCCCCGACGGCATCGAGCTGGAGACGGAACAGGAGCAGGCTGCCTTCGACCTCGCGACCGAGCGAGCCGTGTTCCTCTCCGGTATCTGGTCGGTCTACGCAACGCCGGCGGCTGCGATTGAAGCCGTGAAGGGGCTCATCGCCAAACTTGAAAAAGTCTATCCATCCCTGAACCGATAGATAAAACGCACTACCTGTCGGCAGTTTCTCTATCTGTAGCCTCCCTTGTAGCGGCACCTGCCGCCATGAGGGAGGCCTCTTCGTTCTTGCCGCCCATCATCTCATCAAGAGATTCTTCCTTTTTCTTATTATTCTTATTATTCTCATTGTCCTCGTGCGCGGTGTTCGACTTCTCACGGAGCGCTTTGGCAAACTCCCCGATCTTGTCTCGCCCGATGGTCACATAGGTATTCTTACCGCCATCGTCACGGGACAGCTTCAAGTCATACCTTCCATTGAGCATAATCTGGAGAGAACCCTCATCCGCGGCGCGGTCGAGATATTTGTCCACTACGACCACCTTGGCGGAAAATCCGCCGAGACCGTAGCCATCGACCGCGACGCCCTTAGGCACCGAGAAGGTAACCGAATTGAGCACCTGACCGTATTGATTGACTTTCGTCTTACCGTCCTTATCGGTCATGGTCTCGCTGTCGACGATGTTGCCGTACGGGATGATGACCTTCGGATTGTCGAACGTGACATCCTTATCGATCTTCCTGGTTCCGAGATATTGCCCGTTAAAGGGCGTCTTGCCCAGATCAGTCTTCTTCCCATCGGCCCGGGTCGCACCCGATGCGGTCGCGACCGCCAGCTTTTCAGGTTTCCGACTCGCCGAGATCGCCGGCACAGCGGCATCTCTATCAAATGTCTTTGCATCCTTACTCTTCGGGATGTTGATGAGCTCTTCGCAGCATTTCTCGAGGTTCGAGACGAAGGTCCCGATTTTATCCTGTCCCACGGTCAGCTCGATGGCGCGACCGTCCTTGAAGCCGCTGAGCTTCAAGGGTCGCGAGTCGTTGAAGGAGGCCTGGAGGATACCCGTCTTCTCCGCACGCTCGAGGTACTTGTCGGGATTGATGATCTCGACCCGAAGCCCGTCCATGCTGTAGCCATCCAGCTCCATCTTGCGCGGCAGGCGAATCACGATTCGCGACATCTCCTGCCCATATCGGCTCGTCACAGGCGTCCCGTCTCGACGCACCGCAGCCGTGGAGGAGATGACGCTCGAGTAGGGGATATTGATGACCGTCTTCTCGATCTTATCCTTTCGGCCTTTCGAGACGGTGCCGATGACTTGTCCCTTTTGCACGGTCTGCAGGTCGGAATCGACCGGATCGATTCTCTTCACGCGACCCAATCCGAGTTTCTTCAGAAAGTCGAATCCGCCGAGCAGAGTGGTGTTCTGGCTATCGTTTTTCGGCATGATGCCTCCCTAATGTCGCAAATCTATTTATCAAGGTATCTACCGAACGCGCAATCGAGTCGGGCGGGACGAAAGAAGCAAAACGGCCGGCCGATAATCCTTATCCATATTGACGGGGTGATATACTTTTGTTATCATAAGAGTCGTAATCGATAGATGCGTTTCCCCAAGACGCATCGGACAGGAGATTGACGATGTCAGATTTCAATAAGCCGAAAATCCGGCTGCATACGGTCAATATGCGCGAGCAGTTCGTGGCCCCTTTGATGGATGGTCGCCTCAAGGCGATTACGCGCCTGAACGGCCGCGGCTACAACACGGGGGACTACATTCGCTTCAGCGTGCTGCCGATTCAGTCCTCGGATGTCCAGTTTTCCATGACCACCGATGGCGAGCGCGAGGCGCTCCAGAATCGGTTCTACAGGATCACCTTCGCGATGTACGGCAAGGGGCTGAAGGAGGGCTATGTGACGCTCTCATTGGAACTCGTCCGCGAGAAAGCCATCATGGACACCCTTCGTTCCGAGATCGACAGGATGGCCAACAACGGGCAGAAAGTTGAGAATCCGCTCGACGCCTATGCAGATCTCTTCGACACCGCCTATCCCCAGGGTTATGATTCCCCGTATACGAAACGCCACGCCCAGCCCAGTCTTGACAGCATCGCCGAGGTAGCCACCGAGGCGGCGTCCGGTACAGAGCGACCGCGCGGTTGCTGACTTCAAGGAGTGCCCCATGCAAGCCATCACCCTCTTCCTCTCCGACCCCTATAACGTGGCCGGCATCCTCCTGTTCGCCTATATCTATTTCATCATCTGCAAGCGGATGCTGCACTTCCGCGCATTCAATGTATGGAACGCGAAGACAAACCCGAACGCCTGGTGGCGCTTCGACCGTAGCTCCATCAAGTGCGCCTACAGGCATGGGCGCCGCCACGTGCCCAAGAAAATCGAGGATTTCTGCATCATGGTTAACCGCGTGATGTACCGCCGCGAGATTCTCGTGAAGCTCTACGGCGAAGAAGGCAACGACCTCCATATGCCCACCGTCTGGATGAAGAAATCAGATCTGTCGCGCAAGGAGCGCATGACCAAGACGATTAAATGCCGCCCCGTCTCCTCGCCTGACAAGCACGGCTTCGCGTTCATCACGGAGAAGCACGCCTACATCAGCGCAGTCGAGACCTTGGCGGGTGCGACCCGTCTTGCCGGAAAGCCTTACAAATATGTCTCCCTCGACCACTACGAGATGATCCAGATGCCGCAGGAGCTGTTCCTGAAGGACGAGGTCGTCAAGGCCCGCGTAGAGCGCCTGAAGGAGGATCACGCCTTCATCGTCCGCCACTACAAGCGTGCGGCCCTGTCGTACCGCTTGGCCTATGGCCGCTGCCTGCCGCTCAAGTACTTCCTGCCCCATTACCAGTACAGCCCGATCAGCCACGACATGGCCATCATCTAAGATCTGTCCCCGCAGACCCCTATAATCACTTGATATCTAGACCAGATTGGAACCTGCCATGAACACCGATATGAAGCCCGAGAACGTCAACCCCGACGATTCCAACGACCTCAACACCGAGATCGAGGAAACCCAACTCATGGACACCCACGATAACCCCATCGCCGCAGATGTCACCGCCGAACTTCCGGTTGCCAAAGACCTGGAAGATGCCGTGGCACCCGACCCGGATGCTGCCACCGATGACTCCCAGACACCCAAACGTCCGAGTGGTCTGAAGCGCAAGTTCGTCGCGGGCGGCGTGGCGCTCGCCATCGTCGCGGCACTCGGCATCGGCCTATCGCTGAACCACGAGGCCGTGAACATCCCCGACAACGCACCCGTCGCATCCATCGTCGGCAAGAAGGACTCCAAGACCTATCCCGCATCCGTGACGCTTACGGCCGACGGCTGGAGCGAGGGGGACGGCGAGTTCTCCTACGAGATCGTCGATGCCGACGGCGAGTCCGCCGCCAAGGGGGATATCAAGCCGGGCAAGGAGGCTTCCGTCGACCTACCGAAGGGTGCCTACGCCCTGAACGTCACCTCTATCCCCACCGCCAAGGACGGCAAGACCACCTGGCTGGTGCCGGACGCGGTTGATTTCGTCGTCGAGGGCAAGGGAGCCTCGGTCAAGGTGAGCCTCACCAAGGTCGACATGACCGACGATGCGGCAGTGGACGCGGCAATCGAAAATCTCCCCGAGGAGGAGCGTGCCGCCGCCAAGAAACTCATCGAGGCCAAGCGCGAGAACCCGAACGCCAGCACGGTCAGCGCACCCGTATCCAAACCCAGCAGCTCCACCGTCCAGCAGGCCGGCGCGGCAAACGGCTCATCCGGCAAGGGCGATTCCAAGCCCGCATCCAAGCCCTCCGGCTCCAGTTCCAGCTCCAACAAGAATGACTCGAAGCCGTCCTCGGGCTCTGGCTCGAGCTCGAACAAGGGCGATTCCAAGCCCTCCGGCTCGAACAAGACCGACAAGCCCGCATCCAAGCCCGACAACTCCGGCAACTCCGGCAGCGGCTCGGGATCCGGCAGCTCCAAACCCTCCAAGCCCGCTGAGTCCGAGAAGGTCTGGGCAATCGTAACCCCCGCTTGGGACGAGCAGATCTACCACCCCGCCGTCACCCACACCGAGACCCAGAAGAAAAAGGTTGGCGTCCAATACCTCGCAACGGATGGCACCCTCTTTGATAACGAAGATGCTTGCTCTGAGTATTGTTGGGATAACGGACTCCAGTACGGATGCCTGCCCAAGTATGAGGAGGTCACCGTCACCGTAACCGATCAGGAAGCATGGACCGAGACCATCCACCACGAAGCCGTCTGGGGTTGGGTCAACAAGTAAGATGACCGAATCAAGGAGGGGTGTAGATTATGTTGCTACGTACCTTTATCCATGGGCTTGTGAGCGGAACCAAATCAAGCGACCTGAAAGCATCAACATCGACAGGCTTCGAAAGCAGCTCAAGCGAAAGCGGGAATCCTTCGAAAAGTCGTTCACCCGAATCGAAATGACCAAGGAACACCTGAACGAGATAATGGCGAGCCTTTGCAAGAAACTGATGATCGATAAAAGCGATTTGGTCGCGAACCACGAGGCCGCGCTCGTCGCCCTTGGAATCGACAGTAATGCAGTTCCGTACGGGTTGGACTTTCTCGTCTTGCGGGGTCTAGGGGATGCGGGTGTTTCCAAGTTATCCATCGATGGCTTCGATATCCGTCTTCATGCGCCCGAGAATTTTGAAGCGAATGGCCCTATCTCCCTTGTTGCCCCCAGAGGCATGGATTTCCCGTCTCTTGCTCCCGAGACCATCTTAGAGACAATTTCCAAGTCTCCGAGCTGCAGGTACCTGATGGAACAGAGGGCTGCGTTGGCGGAGCTGCTGCACTTCGACGATATGGACGATGACGAGCTCCGCCAATTTGCCGCCTATGTCAGGCCGTGATTTCATAGGATTCAGCGAAGGATGCTGTCACGTCCACCGTTTAATGAGGTACCGCCCTGAAATATCTCGTTGAAGATTCCGATAATCCTGCGCCCCCTGTTCAGGACTACGCCGAGGCCAAGGAAATCGTCCGCCAAGTACTCGGCTCCCATCCTTCGGTGAAGCAAGCTGCCATGTTCGGCTCTTTCGTACGCGGCGAGCAGACGGGCTCCTCCGACGTCGGCCTGCTTCTCCAGGTCGACAGCAAGAAGGCCTTCGAAGTCGTCGGCATCGGCCTCGACTTGGCCGAGAGGCTTGGACGGGACGTAGACATGCTGGCGACTCTCTGCGGAGCCCAGAGCGGTTTCATCGAGAACCTGAATAGAGAAGGACGCATCATCTACAGTAGGGAGCTATAGAGTATGAGAACACTTGAAGAGGCGCGAAACACCCTTCAGATTTCGCAGGAAGATATCGACTTCATCATCGAAGGAATCCTGCGCGCTGGTGAGCCGATCGTCATCATCGCCTACGGCTCTCGGGCTCGCGGCGAAGCCGATGAATATAGCGACTACGACATTCTCTGTCTTTCCGCCCTTGAGGGATGTGAGCTTAAGGAATACTCGCTTGCAGCCGATGGGGAGCTATGGGGACTCGCTCGCGACTTGGACTTTCTCGTCCTGAACGTCGATGAGTTCAGAGCCGGTCTGAAAGCCGGAAACGAGTTCGCATGCGACGTAGACCGAGATGGTGTGGTTCTCTATGGAACAGTTTAACGCATACGAGGATTACTACGGAAATCTGCTATTCGCCGCCTACGGTTGGGGAACAAGTAGAATAGAACTGATACCCTGATAGTACCAAGGGAGGTGCCACCTTGAAATATCTTGTTGAAGATTGCGAGAACCCATCAATCCCCGTGAATACGCTTGCGGATGCCGCAAGCCGCGCCCGAGCAGTGTTTTCCGACTACCCATGCGTGGTCAAAGCGGTTCTATTTGGCTCGTTCTCGCGAGGTGAGCAGACAGATGCGTCCGACGTTGATTTTTTCCTCGGCCTCGATTCGACCTGCGCATCCTCAGACTACCTGTCCTTGCTCGACTCACTTGCCTCGGCGCTCGGAAGGGATGTCGATGTCACGGTGAAGCTGAAGGGCGCCACGGACAGGTTCGTATACAACCTCAAAACGGAAGGGAGACTCATATATGACAGAGCCAGAAATCGAGATATTCCATCAAATGTTGCTTAGATGCGATGATATTGCAGGGAAGCTCGACTATTTCGATGTCGATGAGAGCCTATGGCAACACAGCCCCTACATTAGGGACTCTTTTCTCATTTCGGTTTCGCAAATAGGCGAACTCGTCTCCAAAATCAGTCCCGAGACGTGCCGCCGGTATTTTCCCGATATCGAATGGCAGCAAATTAGGGGAATGCGAAACATCATTGTGCATGTCTACGCTAATGTCGATTACGATATCGTATGGGATGTCGTCAACGAGGAGGCTCCCAAGCTCAAGCAGACCCTCCTCAAAAACGATGATATCCGCCGTGAGTATGAGTCCACGCTTGTGGTTGAGGAGGACATCGAAGAAGACATCCTCGGGTATTTCGGCGCTCTCGATCCGATTGTCGGCGATGGTGCTGATGGACGCATTCCGCAAGACGGCAATCGCCCTTAAGGGCACTAATCAACCCATTAAAACGATAAGGGGCCAGAGATAATATCTCTGGCCCCTTTACTTACTTCCTCCTGACGCCCACCACGCCGTCCGAGACGACCTCGCTCCAGCGGATGTAACGCACCGTATCCATGGCTAGCTTTACTGCGCTGCCAGCTCGTGCTCGCGAGCACGAGCGCCCAGAGACATCAATTTCGGATGCCGTCGCAGCGTTCGCCTCGTCCGCGTCGAGCCACGCTTCGCACTTGTAGGTGCGCCACTGCCCGCCGCCGATGTTTCGGTACGCGGTCGCGGGGACCGTGATGCGGGCGAGCTCGTCCCAGTAATAGGCCGTGTGGCCCTCGCCGGAGTCGCCGATCGCCGCAAGCTCGAACTCCTTGCCCTTGGCGTCGTAGCCCTTGTGCTTGGGCTCCTCGAACACGGGGATGAAGCCGGGGTGCGCCTCGGCACCATCCTCGGGCAGCAGCCTCATGTCCCAGCTCGGGTCCAGCTCGACCGATCCGGGGGCATATTCCGTGCGCAGGGTGCAGCGGTTGCGGCCGTACAAGGCGGTAATGCCGCTGCCCGCCGTGCAGCTTGATATAGCCTCGTCACCCAGCTTCATGTCCAGGTGCCAGCCGGTGAAGCCTGTCGAGGGGTCGGTGCCGAATTTATCGTTGAGGTTGCAAGTGGGCTCAAGCTCAGTTTTGGCAAGCTCTGCCGGAAATACGAAATTAGTGCCAGTCAGATATCGCTGGGACTTATAGAGTAGATGGGTCTTGTCAGTACCATCCTTATAGAAGTAGAACTTGCCCATGGTCACCCAAGTCCACAGGTACAGATCTCCGTTCACCTTCTTGCTCACGAACTTCGGCCCGCTGAAGATGCTCGGGTCCGAGCAGTCCTTATCCCCTTCGTACCACCCGTCTAGACATTTGTCGAGCAGGCTCATGTCCTGCCCCTCGTCGCGCATGACCTGCTCGAGCGCCGCGCGAGCGTCCGAGAAATCGCCTTGGCGCTCGCTCGTCCTGTAGTCGGTGTTGAGCTTGATGTAGACCGTGTGCACCTCCTGCGTATTGCCGAGGGTATCGACCAGCATAAAGTGGACGACGGACTGCAACCGAGTCGGAGGATTGGGCGGTTCGTCATCCTCAGTCTTCGGCATACCGCTACCGACCACGACGGTACCGAGCAGGCGGTCGCTCCAGAAACGTTTCTCATCTTCCGGTACGGTCGTGATGCCCATCATCGCCGCCGACCACAGCCAAACGGCATCATTGCCCTTGGAGATATCCTCGGCGATTTTAATCGTGTCATCGAAGGAAAACTCCTTGACCACGCGAGCCCCGCGCGGCTTGCGGATGAGATGCACGTTGAGGCCGCACATCTTTGCGGAACCAATGCTACCGCAAGACGGTGCCGCCGATCCATCGTTATCGGAATGACCGCAAGAATAGACGGTATCCGTCCACTTGCCGTCGAGCGGGATGGAACGATAGCACAGGTCATAGTTCTCGGCCAGCTCGCCGGTAAGCCAGATCTTGACCTCAGCGATAGGGGAGCCACAGATCTCCGCGCCATCCCGACCAGTCACCCAGACCGAGGAATCCCAAGCCCTAGCCGCGTAGCAGATCGAACCCGCGAATTGCGACCCCTCGACATGCAAGGCGAGGTTGTAGATGGAATGCCCACCGTGCGGATATCCGATATGGCGGTGTGCGGCGGCCTCGGTCTGCTTGCCCCAAGTAGATACCCAGCAGCCTGCCATGATGACCGCATCATCGTCATCGGGGATATCGACCACATCGCGGGTCACATACCAGCGATACATCGGCTGCGGCGGCAGCTCCTTGCGGTTTGTGACATTATGCGCCCATCCGTTAGGAGACAGCGTGGGTGTCTCATTTGAATCGGGCATGAACCCGACACAGGTGACGCTATCGCCGATCTTGGCGGTCTTCTTACTGTTTTTCACGTAGCCGCCGCAGCGTGCCTCGATAAGTTTGAACTGGGCGTTCTTCTGACCACCCCAAACGCCTGGGCAAGCATAGCTCGACACGCGGACGGCAGCGCCGTTCGCAGAAGCGCCGAGGGTGTCGAGGCGCTGGCCATCAGCATCCGAGGTGAGGAAATAGCACGTATGGTCGGTTTCGTTCGTGGCAGACGGTTCATGATCAATCCACCAGGAATTCTCTCTACCTGCTGCCTTTCGAATGTCCCAAATGACGGCACTGCCCGTCTCCATAGTACCGTTTTTCCAAGAGCTATTGGCGTTAACATGACCGTTATTGTTGAGCGTCTGGACCAATTTGGGACCGATGAGGCTCCCGAGGGCGAACGTGAAGGCGCCCACCCCGTCATCGAGATAAGGCTTGAAGGCCCACATCTGGTTGGCGCCATCGTAGTCCTTCCAGAAACACAGTCCTCGACCGTTGCCCCATTGGGTAATAGGCTTACCGCTGACATAGCCGCCCTGCCCGACATCCACCATGGCGTTGGGGAACGCCAAAGGCGAGAGCTTGAAGACACCGCCGTAAAGCGTCACGTCGTTCCTGATATTGATTTTCTCGGTATCGATATCGATGTCACCCGTGACCTCGCGGAGGTCTTTTTCGTGGTCCGGCGTGCCATCCCTGTTGTTCCTCATCACGTTTTTGACGTCGACCTCGGCTCGAAACGTGTTCACGGCCTCGTTGGCGCAGCGGCGCATGAACAATTCCGGTTTTTCATACGAATAGTCATCGTACCCGACGATATACCAATGCCCGTTATTCTGGCTGACTCCCGCGCCCGCGTCCGTATCGAGCATGTCTCCGCGAAAAGTCGAAAGCCGGTTGTTGTTCAGGAAAAGCTGGCCGTCATTATCATCGGCATGAATGTTCTTCCACAGGCGGTTCGCAGTTTGGCGGTTTATGTCCGCGCAGGCCATATAGGGATGCGCTTTGATATGGTCGTACAGCTCGTTCGAGTAGTCGCACTCGACGAGCAGGCACAGGGAGTAGCCGAGCGCTTGGAGATAAGGGCTATCCCAGCCTTGATAGGTAAACCTATCGGCGGCAACCCAAGTTATCCATCCGTGTGCGAAGCCGCGGCCGTAGTTATTCGCACCCTGTGTTCGGTCTGGATGCGTAACGCAATGTGTGTAGCCGTTGGAAGTGAAGCAGCCGCCGAAATAATACGAATTCGGCTGCGGGCTGATGTGCTCACCGCGAAACCACAGTTCCTTTGCCATGGCAGACCGTGCAGGCACCGCGCCGAGGCCAGCAACGACCGCCAGCGCCGCGAACAACCCGCGGCGCGAGAAGGAAATGTCTTTATACGGGTCTTTTGCGAGATTCTTACCGTTGCCCTTACTCATCGATATCCCCCAAGTCATTAGAAGCGGCAGTGTAATTCGAAATGCCCAACACCGCGACCGCCGCGATAATCAGTTCGAGAAACGCCTGCGTGTCCAAGCCGCGGTTGATGTTGATGACGGCACCGGCGACCTGAAGGCAGGCGATCGCGATGGGCGCCGCCTTGTTATTCCTCACTGCCGGCACGAGCAAAAGAAACCCCGTGAGCGGAAGCCATAGGGTATTGATGTTCAAAACGGAAATCATTCCCGAGATTCGTCCTTCGCCTAGACGGCCGTCCGTGGCGAAATCGATGCCATGGGTGACATTTATAAAGAGGTACTCGGCACCCAACCCGATCGTCGGTAGAAGTCCGAAAAGACTGGCCAGAAGCCCTCCCTTGAGGGCATCAGGGCTTGAGATATACCTTTTGAGATTGAATTTCATATCATCCTCCGCTAGCTCTGGCGATTATTCCCGAGGATACTCATTGCTCAACCGCCCCGCTCAGACTTGCCGCTGCGGCAACACCCGTGCCTTCCGCAACCTGCCGAAACTGCTAGAATGTGCTCGAAATAAGATTCACTTGGAGGAACTCGTTGGCTTACATCCTCATGGCGGTAATCGTCCTTTTAGCAATCGCCTATATCGTCTACCTAATCCTCGACCTCATGTCGCGCAGAAAGTTTGCCGAGCAGTACCGCCTACCGGCAGCCTGACTCCCTCACTAGCCCGACTTCCTCCGATAGCCCCGCCTCTACGCTTTTGGCTTCAAGTAATCCGTCTATTCCAATCTCATCTCGCTCGGTAACTTGATCTGGTCCCACCTCGGGGAAGGCCGCGCAGACCGCATCCTCATCCAATCCGAAAAACTCGGTCCCGCGTGCGAACCGCCCCGTATGGTGCCAGGACTTATATTCGAGATACCTATCGGCGAGCTGCGCCCTGGTCATCGACTCAATCTTAGAATCGTAGGCAAGGTCGAAATCGTCGCAGTAGTCCTTGATGGCCGAGATGATGGCGCCGCGCGTCCACTTCGACATCGGCATCTCGCCCGACTCATATGCCGCCCGGGCGCGGACGCTCATGGAGGTTCCCACGTACCCGGCCTGTCCGTAGCTCACAGCACCCATGGCTACCACTCCGTATCGTCGTACGAGTTCTGCCAGCTATCGTCGTACGAGTTGGAATATTCGTCCTCGAGACGTTGGTTGTACAGTGCCGCCTCGTCCTTCTTATAGCAGATGAACTCATCGATCTGCGAGGACTCGTTGTTCCACTCGTCCTGCTCCCTGAGCTTTGGGTCGGGTTTCATGCATTCCATATAGCCGAGCGCCGACACGCCCGAGTACGGGCCGCCGCGACCGCTGAACAAATCAACGACGTCCTGCACTTCCTTATCGGAAAGGGAGCATTCCGTCCCCTCATACGGGTCATAGCCCACCACAACGAAATCGCCGTACAGCACATCGGCCGGGTCGCCCGCCACTACGGTCTGGCCGGTGAAAGGGGACTTACGATCCTCGTCCGCCATCTCCTGGGTGGCCCAGATTGCACGGTTGGCAGGACAAGCCGCCCGCCCTTCAGCATTGACATAGACGCAGACCGCATCTCCCAAAGACTTGTCGGGCAGCTCTTGGGATACATTGACGGCCCGCTCGCCGACAATTCCCTTGAGTGCGGCGCCACAGCTCCCATTCTCATCGACCGGCAGCTCGACTTCGCGGCATTCGGCGTTAACGGGCACCAGCACGGCGATAATCGTATCCATCATCGATCGCCGCCCTCAAGAGTGCCGGCGCCGATAGTCCCGATACCCTCATTGACCATCTCCGCCTCATCGCCCTTCGCTTCAGCAAGGTCATCGAGGCACAAGTCCCCATCTGGAGCCCCTTGCAAGGCAATCATCTTCTCGGCGGACCCGATGATGGCGTCGATGTCATAGATTTCATGGTCATCGTTGTAGTAGAAGAGCTCCCCGACGCTGAGTTCGGGGTTGTTCACAACGACCTGTGCGAAGCGGTTCATGTCTGCAATGGACTCGCCCATGTCGAAATCATGCAAGGAGTATTCGCTGAACCGCCCGTGGAGCTCATAGTCAGACATGACGATATCGGCCGCTGCGACCCCCTCCATATCCGCTATGTCCTGAAGGGCACCGTCGAGTTCTCCTTCATCCATCGGCAGCGTCAACTGATGGGCGAGGCTGAAACCCATCTCGGTCATGTCGCGGCTCTCGACATAGACGACGATGCGGTCGGCCGCGAAATCGCGGTCGCCCTCGAAAGCCGCCTGCTCGAGCTCATCCAAATCGAATTTCATCAAATCGACCTCTTTTGAGTTGCGGTCGAAGTAGCCGCTTTGGCCCAGGCACACATCTCCGCCCGCCGCCATCCGGGCGCCCAATGCCTCGGCAGGCACATTGTCGAGCAACTTGCCGATACTCAAGAGGCTGGCCTTCGAGGCGGGGGAGAGATGGCTGTCGTTCACGCACGCCTCGAGCTCTTCGCTGGCTTGGTCGAGGAGCGTGAGGCCGTATGCCCGCCACAGGTCGCTGGGCAGCGGGTTCGCGCTATCGACATCGACCGAATAGCCGCTAAACGGCATCTCATCGGTCTGCATGATGACGTTGCCGACCATAAGCGGGTCGACGGGGACATCGAAGTTGTCGCAGTAGTCGCGCACGGCATCATAATCGAGGTCGGGATTTCTCTTGACGCACTCCGCCATGGCATTGAGCGCCCGCAGGTCCACACACCCGTCCTCGGCGAAGTGCAACTTGTCGAACTTGCCGGATGTCTGAATATCCTCGATGGCATAGTCGTGCCTGCCGAAATAAGTCATCACGTTGATGACATTCTGCAGGTCATCAGGCGCCATCGGCAGGGTAACACTGTCATGCGGGGCGTATGCGTAATAGGCCGCATCACTCGCCGCGACGTCGACCCTGATGTTTCCGATCTTGCTCATCGTCTGCTCTCCTTATGCTCAAACTGCCTATCGCGGTCAGCCATCCCCTCGACCAAATCCGCCTCGGCCTGCTTCTCATCGCAAAGGTCATCCAGCCCGCGCTCGATGCCGTCCTTTATCGGCTCCAGGCCAAGCGTTGAGCCGTCGATTTCGATTTCCACGGCGCTGACGCGCCCGCCGGCCGGCATCTCCGCCTGACCGCTCGCGATGGCGATGCCCTGGGCGCAGGCGTTCTCGATACACATATGTCCGAATTCATGCGCAGACACGTCGATATCGATGCGAATACTGGCCCTCGGGATATCGAAGCCGGCGCTGCGCAGGGCGCAGCGGATAGCTGCCTTCTCGCATACGCGAGCGATGTTGTAGCCGACGGCTCCGTGTCCGTGAAGTCCGGTAAAACTGATGCTGGGCATACACGGGCCGCCGCCGATACTGACGGAAACCTTTCCCTTGCCCTCGATATAGAGGCTGCAAGACCCACCGTTCATATCGGCCTCCTTATTTTCCGTTTCCTAGACTGTCAAATTTCGTTTTCGATTCCAACGCGACTGACCTCATCACCGTCAGAGACAAGGACAGCTTCCTCGCCCTTGCCGTTGGAGATGGTATACGGCTCACCGTTGGCCTTCTCAGCAGTCACCCACTTCGGCGGAAGTCAATGCGGACCTTGCCCTTGTTCATGTTGTTCTGCTCGCTCATGGTTCCTCCATCACGCGAATTGATAACTTAATGACTAGCATGAAGCCCTGTCCGCCCGAGTCGCCCCAGGGGACAGAAGTAGCATCTACCTCGCGATGCCCTCCGTATCGCGCGAGCCGCAGCTTTCTTGGCAAGCACCCTCATCGCCATACGCTTCAGCAAGGTCGTCGAGACTCGTCTCTTCGCAACGAGAGTCATGACGCGCATCCCGCACGCACTTGACCTCGGCTTTGATTTGCCCCCAAGCCACATCGTTGATGTCGTCATATCCACCCGAGTTCCATAGGTTCTCGTTGGCGTTATCGCGCACTTCGCGGGCTTCATCGAGCGACAGGTTCGGATAGTATTCCTTGATGTCATTGGCGGATATGGCGAGAAACACGTTGTCGATATCCATGCAGAGGACTTCGAATCGCTCCATCAGGTAATCTGCCGCCTCAGGTGAAGCCGCGCCATTGTGCAGAGCCTCACCTAGTGCGGTTTTCAGATCATCGAACGAATTGATTTCCAGATCCTCAAGCATGGCTATCGTCCTTCCTCATAATTAACGGATGCCGTATCGCTCCGCCCAGTGCCGTTGGCGATGTCCGCTTCATCGCATTTGGACTCACACAGCTCGTCGAGACTGAACCCATCGTCTCCCTGCTCGACCTCAGCCTCAGCGTCGCGTTCCATATCGACGTCGGCTACCGCCTCGGTAGCGTGTTCCGGGGACTTGAAGTAGTCCTTGCCGAGCTTCGGGATGAAGCAGTCTTCCACGAGGTAATCGGTCGCCTTGCTCGCCCGCGATGCGGCCTTCAGTAGCTCGCCGCCCGGATCCTTGAACTCCTGGGACCAACTCTTGAGGTAGGCAGCCGAGTTCGACATGGCATCGACCTCGTTGGCGGCAAAGGGTTTGTCGTCGTCGACGTTACGGAGATCGAGACCGATGGCGTTCGCGGTGAACACACTCGAGAGCTCGGCGATGAGTTCCTCGAAGGCGTACTTCTGCCGATCCTTCTTCAATCCGCACTGCTCGCGGTTGTTTCTGCTCGGATGGCCCGTGGCGTGCCCCATCTCGTGGAGCAGCGTTCGGCAGAACGACTCCACGTTCGTAAACTGGTTGCGCTGCGGGACGTAGATCTTGTCTGCGCCGGGCAGGTAGAACGCCTCGGCGTTCGGCGTCTCGATTACGGGGCAGGGCGATGCCTTGACGATGCCGTCGGCCACGCGATCGGGCTCGATGGGTTTGAAGCCCTCAACGGAGACGAGGTTTTCCGTGTTCTCCATCTGCTCGGCATTGAACACCGTGAACGTGCCGACGCAGCGCGGCTCGGCCTTGTATTCGGGATTTGCGAGGGCGATATCCCATTCCTCTTTGGTCTTGGGCTGCTTGAGGCGGGCGGTCGGGTCCGTCCTGCTTACGAGCATGCGCTTCCAGCGTTCGATGGGGTAGCCGTGCGACCCCTTGATGATATGGCAGCCCTTATCCGATGCCATCTTGAACGTGGCGAATCGCGGGTCCCTGAAGCCTCCGTCCCTCATGGCGTACATGAGCATGGCGGTATTTCGCGGCCCGTAGCCCTCACCTGTAGCGCCGTTCATGGGCGGGTGGGGGAACGACCACTCCTTGACCCATCGGGAGCCCTCGCGCTCCATGTCCGCGAGAAGCGCATCGAAGAGCGCCTGACGGGCATCCGTCAGCTTCTCGGTCGGACTCTTTCCTTGATATTTGCCATAGGTTCTCTTGGCCATAGGTAGCTCCCATTCACGCTCGGACAATCCATCTCGAACATAAACGGATGTCTCCCCATCGACCCACTGAGGGACAGAAGTAGCCTTTTCCGGGGACTTAAGCAACCACATGTCTATCTAGCTACGCAGCTACCGCGCTACACGGCTACACGTCAAACACCCGGTAAAGCAAACGGGACGTCCCCAAAAGACGTCCCGCGTCAATGCAGCTTGTTATTATCCTTATTCCTTAGCGTTCCCCGTTGGATACGTCCAGGTCCTCGCCAAGTTCGTTTCCCTCAGCTACCTCGACCTTCTGCTCCATGAGATCATCGAGCAACTCGACGTTATCGCGAACGTCAACAACCTCCGGTCCGTTAGGGGAGTCATGAGTAAGCGACTCCCTCAACTCGCCATACAGACCGTTTTGTACGATAAGAGCGACCTCGCGCCCGCTGCCGCGGGGACTCTCGCGCTGGAAGTAATTCATGATATCCATCATCTCGCCATCGGTGAGAGACCTGTCACAAGCACGGTCGGGATTGAAGCCATTGACGACGATATTTCCGTAAAGCACGGACATGGGCAGACCGGCGACCACAGGTTTGCCGTCAACTGAAGAACGGCAGCCTTCTTTTTCCATGCTCTCGGTTGCGTAGAAGGCACGATTAGGCTGACAGGTAGGCTGAGGGACGGAAAGAGACCTATTAGGAGAGATAGTCCTACCATTGACGTATATCGAGACATTGAATGGAAAGACATCCAACGGCACGATTCCCTTACCCCTATCGCAGGGCATGTTCCCCGTAGCCTCGTTGAAGAAGCCCCCGACGTGATTCATAATGTCTTGCCCGCTGTCGATTCCAATGGCAACGGGATCGGAGCCCACAGGTACAAGTACGGCGCGGAATTTCCCAGATGCTATTACCGTGTCCCCAGTTTCGAGCTCGGGGATATCTCCACCGAGAAATTCCTCGATTTCAGCGCGACATGCCTCCGCGTTGCCCGCGTGGGTCAAATCGACAGGCGCATAGCGGGCAAATAGCCGTACGACCGTACTGGGCAACTTATCACCGAGCATTTGCTCGAATTGCCTGAACCCATCGAGGTCGTTATCTTCAAATAGCTCACCTGCGGATTTCAAGAGCGCCTCCACCGAAACACCGTTCAACTCAGTCTCGAGACTGAGCTGTTTCGGTACCTCCATGGTGAGGCTGCGCCAGCCCCCAGCAGAAGCAGAAGGCCATGCCATCGCAACGCGAACCGACTCGCCGCAATCCACCTGATATCCGATACCAGGGTATTGGTCTCCGCAGATAGAGGGGATTTTAGTGATTTGAGAACCCATCCGGCTCATCTCCTAAATCAGGGGATTCTATTCTCCCTCGATTCTCAATCCCCACATATGCCGTCAACCCGCACGGGACAGAAGTAGCCCGACTCACATCGCCAAACACCTACCGACCCACACGGCTACTCGCAAAACTCCCAGCCAAACAAAAGGGGCGTACCCATTTGACGCCCCGCGGCACAGCTACTTGTTATTATCATCTTCATCTGCGCGACTCTAGAACTCCCCTTTGTCTTTCTTATTCTTAATACTCTTCTTATTATCTTTGTTCTCATTCACCCACCTATGCGGCTACCGAGCTACACGTCTACACAGCTACACTGCCACAAGCCGCTGCCAATCACCCAGCAAAACAAACGGGGCGCCCCTAATGAGCGCCCCGCAGCAAAACACCTTGTTATTATCCCTCTTAACCCCTAGGACTCATCGTCCGCATCGCCATCCAGATCGACCGGCTCGCTTGCCCCGAACCCAAGCATCGTCCAGAACACGAAGCCGAGGATGACCAGCCCGATCGTATAGCCGGTCTCCTTCCCGAAGGCATGGGACAGATCGTTAAGCACGATGATATTCATCACGAGCTGAACCAATGCAAGCACCCAGCCGAGCGTATCGACCCAGCAGAACACCCACGAGCAAATGAGTACGATGAGGTACGCCATGAGGAACGTCTTGCTCCCATCGCCGCGGTGTACGCGCTCGCACAGCTTGTAGTCGGCAAAGACCGGGACAATCGAATACCAGCCGGGCATACCGAGCTTCCCATAGACCTTCCATTTGCCGGCGATGGGTACGAGCCAGATAAACGCCAGCAAGACAACGAGAAAAACGAGCAGAGCCGATTCAATAGCATCGCTCATCTGAAACCCCCTTCCCTACAGGCTGCCCATAGCCTGGATAGCCGACATGGCCGCAGGTGACAGAAGCACACCGAACAGGGCGGGGAAGATCAGGAAGATGATCGGAATGAGCATCTTGGTGCCGATCTTGTTGATTTCCTCCTCCAGCTTCTGCCTGCGATACGTGCGCACCGTCTGAGCCTGATTCTCGAGCACCTCGACGAACTCGGCTCCGGTCTGGCGTGCCTGGATAAGGGAGGCCACGAAGATGGTGAGCGGCTGCACGCCGGCATTGGAGGCGAACTGCTTGAGCGCATCGGTGATATCCATGAAGCGGGCGTTGGCCAGTACGTCGCGGAAGCCCTCGGCAAGCGCTCCCTCGGAGTTCTCGGCCACCGTGCGCACGGCATCGTCGAACGTGGAGCCTGCGGCCATCGAGATGGACATGAGGTCGAGCGCATTGGGCAGCTCGCGCTCGATGTTGTTACGCCATTCGCGGCGCTTCTGGAGCAGGTAGAGCTCGGGCAGAATATATCCGATCATGCCACCCAGACCGCCAGCTGCGACGGTCGCAAGTCCGTTCAGCTTGGTGCCGATAAGCACGCCGACCATGATGCCGACGGCTATGCAGATGATCTTGGAGGCCCAGAACATCAGCGCCGAGATTTTAAGGCCCGAGCGTTTGATTGCATCTCGCTGGCGCTCCTCCTGTTCACGCGACATGGCACCGAAGAGGGCAGACCCCTGGAACGGCTGGCCGAACTTGAAGCGGTCCTGCATCTCCTCGCTGCGCTGCTTGAGCGTCTTCTGGTTGAGGTTGCACACCTCGATGCCGAATTTCTTCTGCACCGCCAGCGTGGTGCTAAGACCCGCCGCGAGCGACCCCGCGCCGATAAGGCCGATAGTTGTTCCGTCTACAATCATATGAACCACTCCTAGTCGGTCTTGATGTCGAGCATCTTGTTGGCGATGAAATAGCCGAGGGCCTCGAGCATGGCGCAGATGCCGATGACGACCAGCCCCATGGCACTCGAATAGAACTCGCGGTACATGTCGTTGCCGATATAGAAGACAAGTCCCAGCGCGGGCGGCACGCAGACCATGAGGATGGCCGTGAAACGCGCCTGCGAGGTGCGGGAGCGCACCATCTGGCGCATCTCGCAGCGCTGCTGGATGGTGTTGCCCACCGAGTCGACGATGTCTGCGAGCGAGCCGCCGGTACGCATCTGGGCGCGGACAGCCGAGGCGAACAGCTTGAGGTCGGCCGATTTGTTTCGCTCGGCCAGCTTGTCGAGAGCCTTGTCCACGGGCATGCCGCGGTCCATATCGCGACGGAGCTGTTCGAACTCGCTCTTGATGGGCTCGTCCATGTTCTCCGCGACGGGGCGGATTGCCTGCGACAGCATCGCGCCGCCGCGAAGGTTTGCCGAGATGAGCGGCATGGTCTGACCCAGAAGCTCCTCGAATCGCTTCTCGCTGTGCTTCTTCTTGGCAGACAGGAAGAACAGCGGCAGGAACGCTCCGAATGCCGCGAGCAGCATGACGACGAGCGCGTTCATACCCATGACGATGCCGAGCAGGGGCGGCACCGCAGTGCAGGCCGCCCAGATGCTCATGAACTCGTTCAAGGAGAACTTCACGCCGCTGCCCTCGATATGCTGGCGTGCGACCTCACGGAGTTCGACGAGGATGCTGGAATGCTTCTTCCTGGAAACCTCTTCGCCCTCATGGTAGACGTTGCGGCGCTCGGAGAGGACGCGCAGCTGCCTGGAGACGAGAAGCGCCATGACGCACAGCGTCAGCACCGCGATGATCAGGACGTACGTGACGCCGTAGAAGAAATAGGTGACTACGGTCTGGTCCATTGCTACCACAACCCTCCGTTATCGAACCAGCTGGGCTTGATCTCGACTCCGTTGGAGTAGAAGCGCTCCTTGTGGTCCTCGGAGACGATGCGCGAGCCGGTGGGGCGGAACTCGCCCTTGATGCGCCCGTTGGAATCGACGCCGGTTTTCTGGAACTTCATGATGGAGCCGACGGTAGGCACATTGCCCTGCATGCCGCAGACCTCGCAGATGCTGTTGACGCGGCGGCTGCCGTCGGGGAGACGCTTGATCTCGACCACGAAGTCGACGGCCTCGGTGATGATCTTCATGATGGCATCGGGGGGCATGTTCGCGCCTGCTCGGCTCATCTGCACGAGGTTTTGCAGGCGGTCGAGGGCGGCGCGGGGATTGTTCGCGTGCGTGGTCGTGAGCGAGCCGTCATGGCCCGAGTTCATGGCCTGGAGCATGTCGAACGCTTCCGGTCCTCGGCACTCGCCGACGACGATGCGGTCGGGGCGCTGGCGCAGCGTGTTGATGACCAGCTGCTGGAGCGTGATCTCGCCCTTGCCCTCGTTGTTGGCGGGGCGGGACTGGAGCGACAGGACGTGGCTCTTCGCCAAGTTGAGCTCGGCGGTGTCCTCGACCGTGATGATGCGCTGGCCGTCGGGGATGAAGTTGGAGAGCGCGTTGAGCAGTGTGGTCTTGCCCGAACCGGTGCCGCCCTCGATGACGATGTTCATGCGTGCGAGGACGAGTGCCTGCAGGAAGTCCGCCATGTTTTCGTCCATGGATCCGTTGGCGATAAGCGATTCGGGCGTGAGGGCGTCGTTGCGGAACTTACGGACGTCGAGCGTCCAATGTTTTGCGATACCGAAGGCCACGGCGTTGACGCGGCTGCCGTCGAACGGCGCCCCCGCGCGATGCAGCATGCAGTCGCAAAGCGGGCTCTGGTTGTCGCACCTGCGCCCGTCCGAGGAGACGATTCGTGCGATAGTTCTCTGGACATGCTCCTCATCGAAGAAATGAACGTCCGAGAGCGTGATTTTACCGCGGCGCTCGACCATGACCTGGTCGGGCGAGTTGACCATGATTTCCGATACTTCCGGGTCCCAGAGCAACTCCTCGATGGGGCCGAGCTGGAACAGGTCGTCTACGACGAACTTGGCCGCCTGGCGCTTCACGTCCTCATCCACGTCCTCGAAGTCCGGCGAGCGGCTGACGTATGCGAGAGCGCGGTCTTGCAGGCGCTCGATGCCGTCGGACACCTCTCCGACGAGAGCCACCTGATTTTGCAGGTCGTTGGCGCATCGCGACATGACCTCGGCGACGGCGTTGTCGTACATCTTATCGAGCATGTTTACTCCTCAGCCGGGGTATCGTCTGCGTCCACGACAGGCGCGGTGCCGGAATCGCTATCGCTTTGCGCATCGAGGGCATCGGGGTCGGAATCGTCCTTCGGGTTCTCACTGAGCGGCTGGGCGGCGAGGCTGATGGAATCGGCGGTGCCGATTTCAGAGAGCTGCTCGGGCGTCAGCTCAAGGGTGACGGTCGAGTAGCCGGCACTCTGCGAAGAGCCGTCGGAACTCTGGAGCGTGGCGTCGGTTGCGAGGACCTTGACGTTCTGGTAGGCGACGGTCTGCTGCGTGGAGCCGTTGCCGGACTTGAAGGTCGCGGTCACGGTGACATAGTCACCCGGCTTGAGCAGCGGCGACATGCTGGCGGCAGCATCGAGCGAGAAGGTTCGCGCGACATGGCCGGAAGCAAGCGCGAGCGAGATGGACGACGGGTTGGACGAACCCTGCACGGTGCCCATGGAGATCGGCACGCCGGCCGACAAGTCGCCGACGGGAGCCTTGCCGATAAGATCGGACTTGCTCGACCCATCGGCCGCATCGGCGGGCACGTAGCGCTTCGGTACCTGCGCCTCCTCGAGCATGTCGGCGGTGATGGGGGTTCCCGCCTTGATGGTCTCCTTGGGAACGACGATTTCGATCATGTCCGCCTGGCTCTTGGCGACCGTATCCTGGGCTACGGTGAACTCCACGGCCGCAAATGCCAGCGAGCCGACCGCGACCGCAGCGCACGCACCGCAGAGCCAAGAGAGCTGGCGGCGGCGTTTCTCGGGCGTCACGATTTTTGCCGCAGGGTCTTTCTCCTTCTTGCTACCGAACGCAGGAAATCCCTTTTTCTTGACCTCCTCGCCCTCCAGAGGCTCAATGGGATCCTTATCCTTCTTGTTGAACATGGTGTTCCTTTCCGGCGCCGCGAGCGCCTGTCTCATCGCTTATGGCTCCGGCACTCACGAGAGCTCCGCGAGTCCCTTGTTAATTGCATCGTTCAGCGCATCGGAGATATCCGAGGCCATGCTGAGCGTCGTATAGGTTTCCTGACCCACCGACTTGTCTGCAGACTTGACCAGTTTGCAGCCATGGCCGGCGGAGTTCTGCCGCCAGACCTCGGTAGATGAATACGGGTTGATGGTGAACGTGATGGTGTTCTTGACGGGGACCGAGGCGAACCCGAACGTCTGGGCGAAAACGCACCTGTACGTGCCGGTAACCGAGACCTCGACTCCGATAAGCCTGTTCATGCTGCCGGTCTTGGTTTCGGGTACCTCCCACGAGGTCACGGAGACCTCTGAGCTGCCGAGGTCGCGAAGGTTCTCCGTCAGGGACGAATAGATGATCTCGTCGAGGGCGCGGGTCGAGTCCGTGGCATTGAACTTGATTTCGTTGCTGCGCGAAAGGGCTGATTCCTTGGCGATTTCAATCGCATCGTTTTGACGCTGCGATTTCCACCAAGCGCCCGACGCATCGATCGCCAGCCCCAGCACCATGACGAGGACGGCGGCAACTAGGACAAACATGACGAGCGCCTGCCCGCGTGTGGTTCCCTTGCCGAATCGTTCCAACTATGCCACCTCCCAACGGCGCTCGACGGTGAAGCTCTGCCTCACGGACCTCCGGTAGGGGATACCGCCGTTTCCCGCAAGTCCGATACCTCGGCCCAGGTGGACGGTGATGTCGGCGCTGATGTCGAGATAGCTAGCGGCCGTCGTCTTCAGCTCGCTTCCGAGCTGCACTGCGGTGCTGTTGCCGAGGTCGGTGCTGCCCTTGTCCTCGAGATGAATCTCGGCGGAGTTGACCTCGATATCGTCCTCGGAAAGTCCCGAGGCGGCCGCGACGCAGCTCTTCACGACCCGCTTGGCATCCATAGACTCCCAACCGCTGGGAAGCTCGTCTGCCATATGCGACACCTGGTAGTCGAATGAGGACTTCTGGAAGGTGATGAAACCGAAGCACAGCACGGCCATCATCAAAAGGATGAGCCAGATGCCCGCAAAGGCGAACTCTACGGTCGTCTGGCCGCGAAGCTGATGGAATCTCATCGCAGCACACCTTCTTCCGAGGAACTGCCCACCACGGTCGCCGTGGCGGTGGCGGTATTTCCCTTGCCGAAAAGCGAGGGCAGGAAGGTCTTAATGGTCTTCTTACAGGTGAACGCCTTGCTTTTCGTAACGGTCTTCACATCCGCAGTCTTCCAGCCGCTGGATTGCTTGACGCGCATCGTATAATCGCTCTCCGCAGTGCCGGCATCCTCCGTGCTGAAGGAGAACTCGATGCCTTCGGTTCCCTTGACGCAAGCGAGTACATGGGCCTTGACATCGGCATCGGATGCATCGGGCCGCTTCGTGTAGAACGTGGCCGCTTCGGTGGCTGCCGTGCGCACGCACATGGCGCTGCGGTAGTAGGCCGACCCGTCCAGCAATGCGAACAGCATAATGATGAGCAGCGGGGCGCACAGGACGAACTCGACGAGAGACTGCCCTCCGCATCGATGGCAATTTGGAAAACGTTTCATGGCATCACGCAACCAAGACGAAGGCGAGCGCAGGCAGGAAGGCGAGGGGAGCGAAAGGCAGCGCCGTATCCGATTTCCTGATCTTCAGCACGGCAAGGATAATGGAACACTCGGCCAGCAGGGCAAGGCATGCGGCCAAAAGCGCGTTAGAGCTGTACACGGCAGATGCCCCGACCGCTCCGAGCAAAAGCACATCCCCCAGACCGAATGCCTCTTTCCCGCAAACCATCTCCGCACCGAAAGCGGCTAAATAAAGAACCACGCTGAGGCATACCCCTTGGGCGAGCCTCTGTGGGATATCCGCACCGCCACCCATGAGAAGCCCGAAAAGGGCGAGAAAGGCGATGGAGTAGAGGTCGATGCGTCGGTACCTGAAATCATTGACGCAGATACTGATGAACGTGGCGACCCAGAAGCCGAAGGCGGGCTCTGTCAAGGCGCCCGCGATGGCACCGGCAGCGATGCCGCCGACAAGGCCGACTCCCAGCAGCCAATCCGAACAGCCCGTATCGAAGCGGCCGTCTTCGCGGCCGCCCCAGAACTTATAGGATTTCTCGATACCCACGAGGTCTTCATCGCTGAAATCGCAGGCGGAGCAGGCGGCGCGGGCGAGAGAAGGGCTGACGAGCCCCTTGAACGCCCCGTCGCGGATTTCCTCGACCCACTCGGCGTCCGTCTCATGACCGTTCTCGATGGCATGGATTTGTGCGGTGTCGACTTCCTCGGCATCACGCTTCTTCACTGCGAGCGAGAAGATGGCGGCGGCAAGGATGAACGCCGCGCCGATACCTCCTATTACTCCATTGATTGCGGTCATAGGGTCTCCTGTCAGTCTCTGTCTAAAAAGAAAAGGCACCAGCCGTCTTTGGGAAACGGACGGTGCCGAAAAATGCAAGTAGCTCAGCCACTAGGCACCGAAGCCGGTACCGGTACCGGTGTTCAAGGTCTCGGAAATCTTGGTGAACTGGTTGCGGATGGCACCTGCGACGGCGGGGCCGGCGAAGACGACGACGAGCGAGATGACGGCGATGATCAGGACGTACTCGATGAGGCCCTGGCCGGACAGCTCGCCGGCCTTGGCGGCGCGGAAGTCACGCACGAGCTTGTTCTTGAGCTGGTTCTTGGCAACCACGGCGCGGGCGCATGCGGAGTTGACGAAATCCATTGGATGAATCCTCTCTAGCGGAGATAAATAGGGCAAATATGCCCGATGGACGAGACGGATCGCCCCGTCCATCGGGCATAGACAAAGTCTTGGCGACTAGGCACCGAAACCGGAGGTGGTACCGGTGGTCAAGGTGGTGGCAATCTTGTTGAACTGGTTGCGGATGGCACCTGCGACGGCGGGGCCGGCGAAGACGACGACGAGCGAGATGACGGCGATGATCAGGACGTACTCGATGAGGCCCTGGCCGGACAGCTCGCCGGCCTTGGCGGCGCGGAAATCACGTACGAGCTTGTTCTTGAGCTGGTTCTTGGCGACCACGGCGCGGGCGCATGCGGAGTTGACGAAATCCATTGGATGAATCCTCTCAGTTGAGAATGACAGAAGGCGAGGGGCGCGCTCCCTCGGCGAACATAATCGGGCTCCGTCAAGCACGAAATAATGTCGTGCCGCAGCGGCAATCACATTCCTTCATAACTTGGTGGTTTTTAGAGAACCGCCCGAAAGGGGAGCCGAATATAAAACGGCCGACCGTATCGGCCGACCGTTAAAACACTGTATTTGGAATCATCCCGCGCTATTCGGGCTTCATGAACTGTCCCTTGTCACGTGACTCCAGAAACGCCTTCATGAGCGATTTGGCGCTTGCCAGATCGGAGCAGATGCCGACGAGCGGGCAATCGTTCGGCTCTCGCTTGATGGAGATATATGGCAGGCCTTCCTTATTGACCAGAACGAAATACTTCTTCACGAGATCGCTTCCTATTTGTAGAGGTTGATGTCATCCGGTTCAGGGTCGCGCTCGTCCTTCGGACGGGACATATCGACCTTGCCTCCTTGCTTTACTTGAGCTGCACTCGCGTATTCCTTACGCGGGCGATGCGCAGGTGGCCTGAACTCGTCAAGCGAGACGTCGAGCACCGTGGCGATCCTCTCGATATTCTCGAAGGAGGTCATTCTGCGACCCGTCAGTAGGCGAGTGATAATGTTCTTGGATACTCCAGAGGCCTCCGAAAGCGAACTCTGGTTCAGACCCTTTTTTCGCATGATTCGCCAGATGCGGACACCGAGTTCCTTGTCCCCGGATTCGATGTCACGTCCTGCGATTTGTTCCCTGCGGGTCACGTCCTTGTAAGTGTTCATAAGCAGCCGCCCGTTGAATTGAAGTTTAGAACAAGCCAAAACTTAACCCAGCGAACCGTAAAACTTAAGTATGGTCATTCTGACCCCCGTTCAATATGATTCCGCCCGTCCCGAAGATAGCATCAGAGCAGAATCAACATACCGTACGATTAGAAACAGATCTGTAGCGGCAAACCCAACCTAGAGCATCCAGTCGAACCCATTCTTACCAATCGTCTGGCGCATGTTCCCGATTTGCATCTCGGTATGGGCGCCGCTCTCATCGATGACGGTATTCATGCCCCCGAATCCTGGTATTACCGTCTTGGTTTCACCCGTGGTGAGGTCGATTCTCTGGTTGCCGAATTGCCGTTCGAGGTGCAGTCTGCCGTCCGAACCGATAACCGTTTGATACATAATCCGATTCTCCTATTCAACGTACTTATTTCCCTTGCCGCAGTTGCAGTCCTCGCAAAGGGTCTGGAGGTTGTCCATGGTGGACTTGCCGCCGCGCGAGACGGGGACGACATGGTCGACGTGTAGCTTCACGCCGTCCTCGCGCCCTCGCCCGCACCGCACGCAATGGAACCCGTCGCGGCGCAGTACGTCATATCGCATGGCTCTGGTCACCTTCGCATGCTCTGCGTCGTTCGCCATACGGCGGTCTTGGTATTCCTGCCGCCTCTTCTCCCGCTTTTTCTCACGTTCGCGCTCGCGCTTGGCCTTCTTATGCTCGCGCAAGAACATGTCGAATACGGTCTCTATGCCAAACAGGACAATGGCAAGCGTAAAGAACGGCATCATGGCATCCATGACTTGATCCATACCTATCCCTTCAGTATGTTGAGGATCTTCCATGCCAAACATACCGAACCCAATGCCTGCCAATAACGTACTGCCGCTGCGGCATTACTGAGAACCGCCTCTCCAAAAGAAAAGCCCGCGCTTATTTGCGCAGGCTTTTATCCAAAAGATTAGAAACAGAACGCAGGAAGGATACTGAAGCGGCTCGTCGCACTGTGGTCGCGTGACGGGTAGCCGCTGCTGTTGACTAAGAGAAAGCGCGTAGAATTGTACGGATACACCGAACGCTCCCACCAGCTGTAGGAACCGGTTAAGTAGTCGTTCCAGCTATAGTTGCTCGTCACCTTGTCCTTAAATACCTCGTACTGAGTCCCCTCAGTGGAAGTCCAGGGGTTGGAAGACGCCCAATACGAATCCGGCACGATCTCGGAGTAGCTGAGCAGGAACAGCTTGTCGGAGGTCGTCGTGACTGCGGCGTTCTTGTCGCTACCGCCGACATTGTTCGTGAGCTTGGTGACGGCCTTCACCTTCGACTGGAGGTCGGACGGCATGAGTTTCCAGATCTCGCCGGAGTTC
>OGWZ01000231.1_pt1 | contig 68128 bp, 59 predicted proteins | sample 1576141 | NCBI WGS metagenome assembly OGWZ01 (sample SAMEA3541512, study PRJEB24748) | human gut metagenome | biome: human gut; feature: human-associated habitat; material: faeces | place: China | collected 2012
AGCCGCCGGAGCGGTGCTTAAGCCGTAAGGCGGGAATTGTGCGGTGTTGCCTTTGGCTATTTGGCGATGGTCACGCCAGATTCAGCCGCTTTGTCATGAGCCACTGGGTCAGTGCCCACAGCAGGGCATCGACAAGGGCAATCAGTACAAAGACGGCGAGCAGGGTGAGCACGATAACGCCCAAGGTATTGTCGGGACCGAAAAACGACGCGGCGCTGAAGCCGGTATTGTTAAGGTACTTATACCCGTGGAACGCGACAAAGACTGCTGTCACAAGGGCTGCCATCTGCCCGATAAAGCCGATGACAAAGTAGGCGGCAATGCTGATGAGCAGCCGTTGCTGGGTAAACTGCGCGGCAAAGGCACAGGCCAGATATGCGTGCAGCAGTGCGCCCACAATGAGGGCCAGCACAATCAGGAGCATTGCGGCCCAGATGGCGACATCTTCGGCAGTGGCGCGGCTGAAACCAAATGCAAACCCGCAGCCACTGACCGTGTCGGTAGTAAGCATGCCGCAAAGTGTAAAAAATACCATGCCGAACAGCGTCCATACCGTGCCGCAGATGACCTTAGCAGCAATGTGCTGCCAAATGGGCACGGGCAGAGCCAGCATCAAGTACCCGCGCTCGCCCAACAGGCGGTAAAACTGCTGAATTTCAATAAAAGAGCAGATGGCGAGCACAACAAGAAGGCTTACGGCAGATGCCAGTGCCAGCAAGGCCATGGCGACCCCGGCCAGCGGCAGCCTGTCGGAGGTGTTCTGGACAAAATGGCTCAGAATATTAGTAAAAATGTTCAGCACAAGCACGCCCGCCGCAATGGGCAGAACAACACGGCCTGTGGATTTGAACTCATAACGTAAAAGCTTCGTCAGCATTTGTAAACCTCCCGGAAGTAAGCGTCTACGCTCTCCCCTGTTTCCTCGCGCAGCTCATCGACGGCGGCCTGGCGCAGGACCTTGCCGTCCTGTAAAAGAATGACCTCGTCCAGCACCTTCTCAATGTCGCCGATGAGGTGCGTGGACAGCATAAGCGCGGCATCCTCACTGTAGTTGTGCAGGATGGTGCTTAAAATGTAGTCGCGGGCGGCGGGGTCCACGCCGCCCAGAGGCTCATCCAGCAGGTAGAGCCTGGCGGCACGGCTCATCGTCAGGCAGAGCTGCATCTTTTCCTGTGTGCCCTTGCTCATGGAACCGATTTTGTCCCGCCCGCCGATATGCAGGTCGGCCAGCATGGCGTTTGCCTTGACTTTGTCAAAATCAGTGAAGAAATCCGCGTACAGGCTTACGGCATCGTCGGCGGTGAACTCCGTCGGCAGGGCCATACGGTCCGGCAGATAGCTGGTGACGGCCTTGGTGAAAACGCCGACAGGAACTTTATCAATAATGACGCTGCCCGTCGTGGGCTGCAAAAGCCCGGCAGAGATTTTCATAAGCGTTGTTTTGCCGCTGCCGTTGGGGCCAAGCAGGCCAACGAGCTTGCCCGGCGTGACGGCAAAGTCCACGCCGTTCAGCGCAGCGGTGCGGCCATAGCGCTTGGTCAGGCCGCGTACCTCATAAATTGTATCCATGGTTTACTCCTTTTTTGGTGCCTGCTGTGCGGTCTCGCGCAGCAGGGTCTCGATTTCGGCTTCGGTCAGGCCGAGGGCCTGCATCTGGTGCAGAAACTCCGCCGCCAGCGTACCGGCGCGCCGACGGCGCAAGGCCTGCAGGGCAGTGTCATCCGCTGTGACGGTGCGCCCGGCGGTGCGCTGCGCCTGCAAAAGGCCGCGGCTTTCCAGCTCCTGCAAAGCGCGCTGCATGGTGTTGGGGTTGACCCCGGCGTCAGCGGCCAGCTCCCGCACGGGCGGAATGCGGCTGCCGGGCGGGAACTCCCCCGCGACGAGGGCAAGCTCCAACTGCTCGACCAGCTGCACATAGACCGGGCGGCCCGCAGTAATGTTCCAGTTCATGGTGCTTCATGCTCCTTTTGTATTATTGTGTTAAGAGCTTAATACAATAATACACGCGGAATACAGCTTTGTCAATAGAAAAAATAAAAAAAATCCCCCGCCGGGCTGGCGGAGGAAATATTGCATGATACAACGTCAGGAAATGTGATCCTCGATCCATGTCAGCACATAGTCAAAGACCTCATCACGGTTGGTCTCGTTGTGCAGCTCATGGCGGCCGCCCTCAAAGATCTGGCAGGTCAGATCCTTGACACCGGCATCGCCCAGCATCGCCCAGACCTTGCGGACGCCCTTGCCGTAATCGCCCACGGGATCCCCGTCACCGGCAATCAGCAGAATGGGCAGTTCCTTGTTGATCGACTCAGCCCAGGTTCTGCTGCTGACATGGTTCAGCGTGGCCAGCATCTCCCGGTAGGTGGAGGCCGTAAACTGGAAGGTACACAGACCGTCCGCATCATAGGCATTAACAACAGCCTCATCACGGGTCAGCCAGTCATTGGCAGACTTCGCGTTCTCAATCTTTTTGCAGTAGCTGCCGAAATTCAGCTTGACCATCAGCGGCGAGACATAACGCGGACCCTTGAAGTGTGCAATCAGCCCCGCCAGTTTTTGCCCGATGACGTTCATAAGGCTGGGGCCCGCTGTGCCGGAAATGACCAGTGCCGTGATGCTCTCCGGCCACTTTTCAGCGTACCAGCGGGCGTAAAAGCTGCCCATGCTGTGGCCGTACAGAATGATCGGCGTATCGGCAAAGCGCTCATGCAGCAGTGTGTTCATTGTGTGGAGGTCATTCAACAGGTGAAAACGGCCGTCCGGCTCACCGTAATGGCCATGCTCACCGGCCTTGGCGGTATCGCCGTGGCCCAGATGGTCATTGCCCGCAAGGGCAATACCGTGGGCGGCATAAAACTCTGCCATAGGGGCATAACGGCGCACATACTCGCACATGCCGTGGCTAAGCTGCAGAACTGCGCGCACGGGCTTGCCGGGCATGGTGTACAGCACAGCGGAGGAGGTATGGCGGCCGTCCGAGGACGGAAAGGTAATGGTTTCGCAGTGGAGTTCGGGCATGGTCACAGCTCTCCTTTGATTTTTTTCCAGTATTGTGCGAAGGCCTGCTCATTCTTGTTGTCACCGGGCTGATAATAGCGCCGATCCTTGATGGCATCCGGCAGATATTGCTGCTCGACCCAGTGGTTGGGGTAATCGTGCGGGTAGATATAGTGCTGGCCTTTGACTTTAGCGTCCGCGCCGTCATAGTGTTTATTCTGCAGCTGCCGCGGGATAGGCCCGGTGCGACCGGCCTGAATATCGGCAATGGCTGCATTGATGCCATCGTGGGCAGAGTTCGATTTGGGGGCGGTGGCCACCAGCACCACGGCATCCGCCAGCGGCAAACGAGCCTCCGGCAGGCCAACAGCGTTGGCAATATCGACCGCAGCCTTTACGATGGGGATGATCTGCGGCCACGCCAGACCAACATCCTCACAGGCGCAGACCATCAGACGGCGGCAGGCGCTGGGCAAATCCCCTGCCTCAAGCAGGCGGCCCAGATAGTGCAGTGCAGCGTCCGGGTCAGAGCCACGCATGGATTTCTGATAGGCGGAAACGATGTCATAGTGGTCATCGCCCAGTTTGTCATACCGCATGGCGGTGCGGGCGGCCACCTGCTGGATCATGTCAAGCGTGATGGTGCGGCAGCCGTTTTCGATGGGGGCTGCTGTGACGGCAAATTCCAGATTGCCGATTGCCTTGCGCATGTCACCGCCAGCGCTCTGGGCCAGATAGTCAAGGGCATCTTCCGGAATGAAAACCGGCGATTGATCCTCAGCGCCCAGCCGTGCGGCAGCGCTGCGCAGACCGGCACGAATATCATTGGCGGTCAGCGACTTGAATTCAAACACCGTGCAGCGGGACAGCAGGGCGTTATATACATAAAAGTAGGGATTTTCCGTGGTGGAGGCAATAAGGGTGACAGTGCCCTGCTCAACACATTCCAGCAGGCTCTGCTGCTGACGCTTGTTAAAGTACTGGATCTCATCCAGATACAGCAGAATGCCGCCCGCTGCCCCAAGTGTGCCGATGTCTGCCAGCACGGACTTGATATCGCTGGTTGAGGCCGTGGTACCGTTGAGCTTGTGCAGCTGCATACCGCTGCCCGCCGCAATGATGCTGGCAACGGTGGTTTTGCCAACGCCGGATGGGCCGTAGAAGATCATATTGGGGATTCTGCCGCTTTCGACCGTGCGGCGAAAGACCTGATTTTTGCCGAGTAGATGCTGCTGCCCGCAGACCTCATCCAGCGTGCGCGGGCGCAGGCGTTGTGCCAATGGCTCCATTGTGATTTCCTTTTATATTATAGATATGTTGACGCTCTGATTGTGCACCAAAAGCGGTGCTTCTATAGACAATTATACGGAATAACGGCGGCAGAATCAAGAGTAATCGTGCAAGATTACAAAATGCGCTGCCGGGGGGAATCGGTGCGGGGACAAAAATAAGCAGCACCGTGTTGCGGTGCTGCCCAGTATGTTGAAAAGCGCGTCTTTCATCGCAGAGCATGCAGGGGCGAACAGTGTTCGCCCGAAAGTCTCATGCAGCAATGCTTTTAGTGGGATTATTTGGGGAGGGTGTTCTTGTACCCGGAATATTTTTCATCTACCAACTTTGAATAAGCGGCGTAGGCTTGCTCAAGGGTTTCATATTTTTTGCCTTTGGTATAATTTTCGAATCCTTTGTAATTTAAGATGCGCTTCGAGATGGCGACATATGTTTCGGAACTGCCTCTGACAGGTCTTTCGGCGGTTTCTGTTTCTGAAATATAGAACCCACCGGTTTCCGCACTGATAATAACAGGAATCTTTTTATCGGCACCGACTTCATTTGTATTCACAGAGGTCCAAAATAAATACATATGTTTGTTTTGTGGTCGTGCATCCCCGAGATACGCCCAGGTTCCATAGTTCAGTAAACTGTTTTCGTTGATACCTGGTTGTAGTTTCTTTATCATACTTGAATTCGGGCATTTCGAGTCTATTTCAAAAGCACTGTTTTTGGATTGGTTATCCAAAAGTCCGGCGCTCTCTACCAGTTTATGTATATCGCTAAAACTCATTTCCACCTTTGTATTGTTTCCACTGCTTCCGCTCCATGTAAAAACAACGCCGACCGTAGCATCGTAGGAGACAGTGCATACCCCGCCTGCAGTCGGGATACCCTTCCAGTTGTCGGTATCTCCGTCCTTCTTATAGTGCGTGATGCCCGCAATCGTGATGGGGTCCATGGACTGCCAGTCATCCTGCTTTTGTTTGAGGTTTACCGTTTTGACCTGATTCGCCGTGTCGTTGGTCAGCGAGGCCGTCAGCACCTCCATATACGCCTCGCGCACATGGAGAATGTCCGCAGTCTCAAGGCTTTTCTCAATATATCCCTGCAGGGCGGGTATCAGCATCGCCGCAAGAACCGCGAGAATGGTAAGAACAACGATCAGCTCCACGAGGGTGAAGCCCCTTTTGTTATTCCGCAGTTTGTATTTCATTCATTCCTCTTGTCAATAAAACAATCCCCCGGGCTTTGGATAAAAGCCCGTCTTCTGACAGTTAGGATAGCTTTGGCAAGTGGTGGTCATCATACCTGTCGCATTGCCCCGCGGGCACCAAACAGTCAGTCGTAGGTGACATTATAGCAGAAAATGAATTGTCATACAACTGGAAAAGACAAAAAAATCGCAAGATTTTTCAAATGAGTATGTGCTTTATTTGCTTTTCCCTGCCAATCAGCACCGGAAACGGCAGAAGAAAAGCAGCCTGACCGCCCTCAGCCGATAAAAAACAGCCGATTTGCGAAGAAACGCAATTTTTAAAGAGCGTAAGACAGCAATTTTTTACATCTTCGCTACTTGACAAAATCAAGTATCTGGATTATACTGAGACTCGAAAGGAGTTGAAATCCATCTGCCATGTATCAGAAAACACTTTCCTATTATGTCGCTATGCTGTACCGCAGTTTTTCCGCCTTTACCGGGGAGCGCCTTCAGGCGGTAGGTCTGAATTTCGGACTCGTGTTTTTTATCGTGTATATCGGGAAAAAGCCAAACTGCACACCGTCAGAGCTGACTAAGGAACTGGCCCTTGATTGGGGGCACAGCCAGCGATGTGTTAACCGACTGGTGGAGGACGGCTTTATAACCAAAGAAAAATCCGGGCGCCATTACCTGCTGAACCTGACGGAGCGCGGGCAGGAGGCCTTTGAGGCCGCCCACCGGGTTTTCTTTGACTGGGACAGCACTTTTATGACGAATCTCAACGCGAAGGAAAAAGAGCAGTTGCTTACTTTACTGGAAAAAGCAGCACAGGAGGTACCGCATCATGTACGAAACGATCAATAGTTCTGTCAATTACGGCGGTTTGGAGCTGAAAAACCGCATCATCTTTGCGCCGACGACCTTCGGCTTGTCGGACGAGGAGTATTTTGAAAAAATCCGCCGCATCGCTGCGGGCGGCTGCGCCATGGTCATCATCGGCGATGTGCCTGTGGGCAAAAGTATGATCGAGAAATCTCTGTTCGACAAGAAGGGCTTTGCCTATTACCAGAAGCTGACCGAGATCGTCCACAGCTACGACTGCCGTATCTGCGCGCAGCTGCACCAGTCGGATTCCAACATGCTTGCTATGCTCAAGTATGTGCCCGGCGTGCTGACTAAGAAAATCTCGATGCAGGAGCTGCGTCCCCTGCTGAACGCCGAGGTCGCGCCCTACATCTCCAAACTGTCTGTGAAGAAGATCAAAAAGATCACCGATGGCTTCGGCAAGGCTGCTGAGCTGGCGGTCAAGGCCGGGTTTGACATGGTGCAGGTCCACGGTGACCGTATGTGTGGCAGCTTCAGCTCGACAGTCTTTAACAAGCGCACCGATGAATACGGCGGCAGTGCTGAAAACCGTGCCCGTTTTGCGGTCGAGGCTGTCAGGGCCATTCGCAGCCGTCTGCCGGAGCTGCCCATCGACTACAAGCTGGCCGTCCGTCAGGAGGAGCCGCATTACGGCAACGCCGGTGTGCTGGAGTCTGAGCTGGGCGTCTTTGTACCGATGCTGGTAGATGCCGGTGTCACCAGCTTCCATGTAGCACTGGCCAACCATTCCAGCCTGGAGGATACGATCCCGCCGGCAAACCACCCCTATTTCAAGGGTCAGGGCTGCTTCCTGAAATACTGCGACGAGGTGCGTCAGTTTACCGATAAGCCTATCACCGGTGTGGGCGGTCTGAATGATCCCGCGTTTGTGGACGATCAGCTCGCCTCTGGCCGCATCACCTGCGCAGCCATGAGCCGTCAGCTGCTGGCTGACCCGGAATGGCCGAACAAGGTTGCCGCCGGTCAGCTCAAGGAAATCCACCGCTGTGTCCGCTGCAACAAGAAGTGCCTCGGCGGCCTGCAGCAGCATCAAGGCACGCACTGCATTTATGAGAAGGGTTGATTATGAAAACTTCTGTCGTATTCAGCAGTAAGACCGGCAACACACAGCAGCTGGCAAATGCCGTCGCCGCTGCTCTGCCGAAGCAGGAGCTCCTGTATACCGGTGCGCCGAATGAGGCAGCCCTTGCTGCTGACCGCCTGTATATCGGGTTCTGGACGGACAAAGGCAGCTGCAACCGTGAGATCGCCGCTTTTTTGAAGCAGGTCAAGGGCAAGGAGGTGTTCCTGTTCGGCACAGCCGGCTTTGGCGGGGACGCAGCCTATTTTGAAAAGGTACTTACCGCTGTCAAAAAGCACCTTGATCGCAGCAATACGGTGATTGGCACCTATATGTGTCAGGGCAAAATGCCCCAGTCCGTGCGGGAACGCTATGTGAAGATGCAGGCCAGTCCCCTGCCCATCCCGAATCTTGACAGCCTGATCGAGAATTTTGACCGTGCGGCCACCCACCCGGATGCAGAGGATCTGCACCGGTTGACAGTTGCCGTTAAGCAGACGGAGAGCCGCTGATCACGGTCAGCCATAATAAACCAAACAAATACGCCGCCAAAGAGCGCGATACAGAATCGCAGCCCTTGGCGGCGTTTGTTATATAGATTGTCTGAAAGGCGTACCTGTTTTTCGCACAAGGGACCGACCTTGCCGAAAAAGCGGTGCTGCATTCTCTGCAATGAGAACGGTACAGCTTAGAATTTTCCGCCCGAGCTTCCGCCGAAGCCATCGCTGTCGGTACTCGAGCCGCTCGAGCTGCTCGAGCTGTCGTCCTTGACGGGGTCGTACGTTTCGGTCTCGGTGGTGTGGGTGTAGGTGTCCTCCACCACGGACAGCGCCAAGCCTTCGGCGGGCATGTAGGCGTTGGCGTGGGACTGCTCGTTGGCGGTTTTCATCTGCGCGTAGAAGATGCCGCAGACGATGCTCGCCACAGCCAGCGGAATGACAAACACAAACACCCACTTGATCCAACCCTTGGCGGGGTCGTTGCCGCTGTCCAGCGGCGCACCCTTTTCGGCATAGAAATCCAGCGTGTCAGCGCACATTTCTATGTAGGTGTCGGAGGCCTTGTAATACGATCCGTCCGAGAGCATCGGCACGATCTTATCTTCGATCTGCGCGATGCGGTAGTCGGTAAAGGCGGTCACGCCGCCGCCGTAGGTGATCGTGACATAATCGCGGGAATCCAGCGCAATCAAAAACAGGATGCCGCTTTTGCCCTCGCCGTAGCCAAGGTCATAGCTGCGGTACCAATCCTTGGCGAACTCGCGCACGTTCTGCCCGCCGATGTCAGACACCGTCAGCAGGTAGACATTGACACCGTGTCCGGCACTGGCGTCCTGCGCCTTTTGCTCCAATTCAGCGGTCGCTTCGGGTTTGAACAGCTCGTAGGTGTCCATCACCAGCGGCATTTCGGCAAACGCCGGTACAGCGCAGAGCAAGCACAGCACCAGTGCCGTAAGCAGAGAAAACAGTTTCTTTGTCATACTCTGTTTCCCCCTTTCAAAGCAGGAATGCAAGCAGGATCATCAGCGGAACACTGATGCCCGCAAACCAGGCGGCCACCTTTCGCTTATCAACCGGCAGATCGCCGACCAGCTTGCCGGTCTGCCCATTCATGGCGAACAGATAGTCCTTGCCCTGCCATTTGGTGTGCAGCATCCAGACGGGCAGCAGCGCGTAGTGCTTGGCGGTGTAATCAATGCTGATGTTCTCGCTCCGGGTGCTTACGCTGCTGTAGCCGGTAATGCTGGCCGAAAGCTCGCTGCTGACCGAATTCTGCATACGGCTGTGGGCGCGGGCCTGGCAGGTGTCGGCGTCCTCATCATATTTGTCGGCCATGTAGCCCGGCAGGAATGCTGTCGAGAACGGCTGGAAGGCGCGGTAGTCATACGGCTCAATGGCGTCCATGTGGCCGTTGGGCATCTTGGTCGAGCCGTCCACCGGCACACCCATAAACTGCGTAGTACCCGCGCGGCGGACATCATAGTGCTTGGTCGTGGTGATGACATAATCGCCGTTGCGGTGGCTGGAGCTGGTCGTGGCTTCATATTGGCCCGAACCGGAGGCATTGGCATCGAACAGCCAGAACGGGACATACACGCCCTTGATCTCCTCGATATGGTTCTGCGAGGAGAAGGCATTGGGCAGGAATCTCTTGCCGCGATAGTATTTTTTCAGTGCGGCCTTGGCGGCGTTCTTATCCAGCACAAACGGCAGGACAAGCTCGGGCCGCTGCATACCGCTGAACTGCCCCGCAATGACCGTTGGGTTGCCGCAGTACGGGCAGCTTGTCGCGGCGGTCGTCTCGTCACAGATCAGCTCTGCGCCGCAGGACGGACAGGAATAGCTGCGCAGTCCGGCGGCCTCGTTTTCGCTCCAGACGGAGTCGGGCGGCGGTGCCTGTTTATTCTGTGCCGCGGTTTCGGCAGCGGCTTCTTTTTCAGCATAGAGTGCTTCGATCTCAGCAGTATCGTAGCTGCTGCCGCAGAAGTCACACACCAGCTTTCTGCTGGCACCGTCAAAGTGAAGCGGACCGGTACAGGCAGGGCATTGGTAGTTGGTAAGCTGCGTTGCCATTATGCGTCACCTCTCTTTCCTTCGGTTTGCAGCTGCCCTGCCAGATCCTCAAAAAAATCACGCAGGGCGCTGCGCGTATTGCCATCGGCATCCAGATAACGGTAGATGATCTCGTCATCCGGGGTCTTGTAAATCAGGAAAACGCTATTTAACGTTTCATCGGTAATAAATAAGCCGGAAAATTTTTTCTTTTCGTCCGGCAGGTTTTCCAGCCCCAGCTTTTCTGCCAGAGCCATAGCTTCTTGCCAATGGGTGTCCTCAACAGGGATATTTTCCAGCTCCACCCATTCATCATCCTTGTAATTACAGCTGAACAGGCAGCCGTCAGCCGGGTCATTTCTTATGCTGAACCCATAGGTGTCGTCATAGCACATGCCGGAATAACTGATGCTGATACCGGTCAGTGTGCCGGGCGGCGCTTTTTTACAGCTGGACATTGTCAGAAAAGCGGCTGCGGCGCAAAGCACCGCAGCAATTTTTTTGCGCATCACTGGCCAAACGGCTTACCGCACTCCGGGCAGAACTTGGGCGGATGGGCCGGGTCAACCGGGGTCCAACCACACTGGCTGCACTTGGAGGGGGCCGGTGCGGGCTTGGGGTTGCCGCAGTTGCAGCAGAACTTACCGGTGTTGGAGGTGCCGCAGCTGCATACCCAGCTGCCGGCTGCGGGGGCCGGGGCAGGCTTGGGGCTGCCGCAGTTGGCGCAGAATTTGCCGGTGTTGCCGGTCTGGCCGCAGCTGCAGGTCCAGCCTGCGGGAGCGGCTGCCGGGGCCGGGGCGGGCTGTGCGGCGGCCTGCTGCTGGGCGCCCATCTGGTACAGCCCCTGTGCGTTCATACCGCCCGCCGCATCGGCCATATTCATGCCCATAAAGGCCATGGCGGGGCCTGCGCCCTGATTGCCGGCTGCGGTCTGCATGGCACTGGCCTGTGCGCCGACAAGATGCGCAGCGGCGCGGGTCGGGTCCATAAAGGCTGCGTTGCGCTGCATTTCCTTGAGCATCTGCTCGTCTTCCTCGCTGGCCTTCACGCTGGAAACACCGAAGGATACGATCTCAATGCCGCGCAGCTTGCCCCACTTGGCAGAGAGCACATCGTTGAGGGCCTCGGCAAGCTCCATCGTATGACCGGGCAGTGCGGAATAGCGGATGCCCATATCGCTGATTTTGGCAAAAGCGGGCTGCAGGGCGGTCATCAGCTCGGATTTCAGCTGCCCGTCGATTTCATCGCGGGTGTAGCCTTCCTCCACATTGCCGCAGACATTGGTGTAGAACAAAATGGGGTTGGTGATGCGGTAGCTGTACTCGCCGAAGCAGCGGATGGCAATGTCAATGTCGATGCCGGCGCGCTGATCCACCACGCGGAAGGGCACCGGGCTGGGCGTGCCGTATTTGTTGCCCACCAGCTCCTTGGTGTTGAAGTAATAGATGCGCTGATCCATCGGGGCCTCGCCGCCGAAGGTAAAGCGTTTGCCGATGTTCTGGAACACTGCGCCGATCGAGTCGGACAGGTCGCCGCTGAAGAGCGAGGGGGCGCTGCCGGTATCGTAGGTGTACTCACCCGGCTCGGCGCACATATCCACGACCTTGCCCTGCTCCACGATCATGGCACACTGGCCGTCGGCAACGGCCACGATCGAGCCGTTTGTAATGATGTTGTCGCTGCCCTTTGTGTTGGCGCTGCGTCCGCTCTGGCGTTTCCAGCCGCGGGTAGCCAACAGGTCAGCCGGCATGGCTTCACAATAAAAGTATTCCTTCCACTGGTCGGCCATAACACCGCCAGCAGCGCCCATTGCAGCTCTGATAAGTCCCATAATGATCCTCCTATGTCAGGGGCGGGCAGGGCCCGCCCCATTTTGTACAGATAAATCAGGTCGTTATTTGTTGGCCAAGGCGGCCTTGTACTCCGCATAGCGGGGCGGCAGCTCTTCCAGCTCCTCGTTCCACTCGGTGCCGTCCAGCCTCATGTAGAAGCTGATTGCACAGGCCGTACCGTCCTCGCCTTCGTAGTCATACATGAAAAGCGAGATGCTGTCGTTATACGGGTACAGGTTGAACTTATACGCATCGCTCTCGGTTATGTTCTGGTCAAGAACCCAGTCGTAGCCGTCCAGAATAGGCTCGATATGGTCATCATAGACATTGACCCACATCGTGATGACCGGGTCATCAGGCATGCCGTCACGGTAAACCTCAAAGTAGTGGCTGCCGTCCTCGCTCTCACCGATGTAGCCCCAGCAATCGTAGGTGTCGGTGTCAAAGTAGTCGCGGTTCGGTACATTCTTGTAGTTTTCCATCCGGAACCAGCCGTACCAGTTGGTGTTGCCCAAATCATCGTAGGTGTTGCCATCGTCGTAGGTGTAGGGCGGGTCAGGCTCATCCGAGCCGTCGATCAAGCCGTCGCCGTCATATTCGTCATCGCCGCCGTCCAGCAAAGCGGGGTCAATTTCGGGCTTGGTGTCGCTGCGCTTAAAGACCATGGTCATACCGTCAAACTCAATGGTCAGCAGGTCACCCTCGCGGGTGTAGGTCATGGCCGGGGTATCGGGGTCGGTCAGCGCGTAGAAGTTGCCGTCCTTCCATTGGAAGGTGACAAAATCCTCCATGTAGGTTTCGCCGGTGCCGTCCGCACGCAGCTCAATGTAGAAGTCCTCCATATCGACGAGGGCAAGCTCCTCCTTGGAGAGGGTGTACTCGCTGTCGGAGGCGGATTCCAGCACATAGATGCCCACATCGGTATCGCTGCCTGCGGCGGCGCCCTGGGTCATGTTGTCACCGTCCAAAGGCTGCTGCATGGTGCTGCCGGACTTGACGAAGTAGATCGTCACGCCCTGTCCCTGCACATCGTTCAGGGTCAGGATTTCGTCTTTCAGGGTGCCGGTGCAGCTCAGGCCGCCGCAATCCAGCTGGAAGACCCCGCCGTTCAGCGTCCACTTGCCATAGGACTTGGTGCCGTCCACCGTTACAACGCACTTGCCCTTGTCATTCAGGTCCATCAGGAACCCGCTGCCGAAGGCATCCTCGACCTGTGTCACGGAGCCGCCGATCTCGGCGTAGGCTGCTTCCCAAGTGCCCTGATTCGGGTCACTGGCGTTCGGCTTGCCGGTGCGGATGGAGCCGCTGATCATTGTTACGATGATCATAAGCAGGAATATCACCGGAATGGCGATCAGGATCATCCGCTTGGGGGACATCGGTGCGCGGGGGCGCTTGGGCTTGCCGCCGGGGGCCACATTGCCGTAAGGGTTGCCGCCCGTGCCGCCGGGTGGCGGCGGCGTGACAGCATGGGGAGCATCCGGCGGTGTGTTTCTGGCGTAAAGCGGTGCGCCTGCGCCGGTCTGCGGCGGTGTGCCGGGCGCATTGCCTGCGTAAGGATTCGCTGCGTTCGTCTGGGGCTGCGGGGGCGTCTGTACAGGCTGTGGGGGCGGCGGTGCAGCCTGAGTCGGCTGAACCGGGGGCTGGGGCACAGCTGCGGGCTGTGCGGCGGGCTGCGGTACGGATACTTTTGCACCGCAATTCTCGCAGAATTTAGTACCGGGCTTTAACTCGGCACCACATTGCGTACATGTTGCCATAGTGTCTGCCTCCTTTTATAAAGTAATATTTTAGAACCTTGCTTATTCCTGTGTCATTTCAAACCATACAGCTTCCTGCTGCGGCAGGTTCAACAGGGATTCCCCGCCGATGTGCATTACATTGACGCCGCCGTAATCATCGGGCATCATAGCCAGCGTTTCGCGCTGTGTACGCCCTGAATCCATACGGAACAGTGAAACGGAGCAGATCCAGCCGCGGTCATCCATACCAAGGTAGGAGATGCTGCTGTCCCATGTGGCCGGAATCCTCTGGCCGTTGGTGTATGCGCCGGTGTAGAAGTTCGGCTGATCCTCGCAGATTTCAAACCAGGTGCCGGTATCCTCACTCACAAAGGAGCCGACCATGTTCGGAATGCTCAGCGGGGCGGTGTTCCAGACAGCCTCCATCAGGTTGAATTTTTCGTTATCGCGGGAAACGCCGTACACGGTCGTGTACTCGGCGCCGTACTCCGCATCGTAGGCCGTGCCGGTCTCAAACCGGACAATTCCGTTGATGCCGAAGAGCGGACCGCCGTTGACCATGGTGCCACACTGTGCGCCGCTGATGACATCAATGTATTCGACATTGCCGTTCTCGGTCAGAAGGAAAACATAGGGGGCGTAGTCCTGCCCGATGCTGGTCATCAGCATCTTTATATAGTTGCCGTAGCAGCCGCTGACCGCGAACTCGGTCTTGTCGCCCAACTCGTACCATTCCTTCATGTCTTGGTAGGTCATAGCGCCGTCAGGGGTAACATAGTCGGTCAGGGCGCGTACCGTAACCTCTCCTGCGGCAGTCACATCGCAGGTAAACCATTCATCCTGCCCGTGCAGGATCTGGCCGCTGGCCTGCCGCTTGTCGGGGTAAACATCTATGTCCGTCCACATCATGCCAGCCCCGGCAAGGGTGTACATCGGCACGGTGACGATAAGACCGCCTGTGTAGTAGGGGTAGACGGCAAAGTAGGTAAATACATCGCTCAGCCCGTTCAGGCTCTGTGCGCGCATCTTGCAAAGCTCGGATGCGTAGGTGGGGTCGTCGCTGCCGTAGTAGGTATCGAAATGCTGGGCCACGGCGCGCTGCAGTGCTTTTAAGGTCAGGTCGTTGTCGGTGTAGCCAAGGTACGCGAGCATTTCGGTGTTGGAAAGCTCCTTGCCGGTTTCAAAGTTGTAATGGTAGGCGCCCACATCGCGGTTGTACATTGTATCAACGCTTGTGATCTGCAGGCTCAGCACCGGGCCGGTCCAGGTACTTATCCAGATGATGTAGCTTGTGTCGATAAAATCATTGCGGGAGCGGGCATCCTCGGCGCGCTCTACCAGATAGCCGAAGCGGTAGCCGATCATCTCGTTGATGTTCTTTGCGCCCTCGGTGTCATCATCGATCTGCGGAACCTCGTAAAAATAGGTGTCCTTGTTGCCGTTGGGGTCGGTGTAGCTGAATTCCACATCATACAGCGTAGAGATGCGGGAATCATCAAACCTGCGGGATGACTGCGGCTTTTGCGGGGTATCCTCCGTAGCTTCAACATTTTCAGCGGAGGTCTCGCTCGCTGCGCTTGCGGCCGGTTCGGTCGGTTCGGGCCGCTTGCTGTCCTGTGCGCAGCCTGCTGCCGACAGCAGCATCGCCGCCGCCAATAGTACGGCACAGCGTTTTTTCATGGTTGGTTCACCCGCCTTTCGGTTGAGAGTGCAGTAACCTGCCTGTGCTTAGCCAAAGGTGACGCTGTTCAGAATGGTGTCGCCCTCGGTGCCGGGGTCAATGTCCACGCCGGAGATCTTGATGGCCAGCCAGCCGCCGGTGGGCATCTCACCGTAGTATTCCGTCCACAACATACCCACGTTTTTGTAGGTGCGTCCGGCCATCTCCACGCCGCCGATGGTGCGCGGGGTAAGCTCCTCCACATTTTCAAAGTCGTCGTAATAGTAGTTGATCTTATCCAGACCGCTTTGCAGTTCAAAGGTTATGCGCGGGTCGCCGGAGAAGATATGGCTGGGGTCATCGGTCGGGAACAGCTTGATATCCGCGAAACGGGGCGAAACGGACTTGTACCAGCCCTGGTCGGGGCAGGTCACGTTGAGCGTCAGCGTGTAGTCCGAACCGAATGCCTCCAGGGTCTGGGTGTTCAGGCCGGCAGCCGACGGGTAATCGGGGTTTTCTGCGGGGGCGGAAGCGGGGGCCGGTTCGGCGGTGGCTTCCGGCTCCGGCTCTGCAGCAGGCTCCGATGCAGGCTCGGATGCCGCGTCGGTCTTGGGCTCTGCCGGGGGCTCCGTCTGGGGTTCAACGGCGGGTTCAGCGGCCTGCGCTTTCAGGTCGGATAAGCCGGAACTGACCTCTTTGGTTACATCCCCCTTGGAGCAACCGGCCAAAGCCATAAGCATCATGGCTGCCAATGCGGCAGCGAGCGTTCGTTGTACTTTTTTCATAGCTGTCCTCCTTTTGGTCATAAAGTGTCCATCATAGCGCTCAGATAGGCAGGCGAGACGGAAGCGTAGACGAAATCATCGACAATGTGATCCTTTTTTGCCAGGCACACGGCGGTGGCCAGTTCGGGATATTCGGCCTCATCCACAAGCAGTACCGTTTTGCAGTGCGGGCATACATCCCGCAGGTCGTTTGCCAGCAGCAGTCTATCCTGCAGGGTGCGCGGCGGATGTGGGCATACCTCCAGCAGCAGGACATCCGCCCTGCAGGAACGGCATAGCTTTACAATATCCTTTGTCTTAGGGCCAGCGTTTTGCACCTGGAAGTCCGGCCTGCCCTGTTTCAGTGCCATTGTCAATGCGCTCGTCATCACAGAGTATTGCGCGTCCAAAACGATCCTCCGCACGGCGCAGCCCTCCTTCCCTGCAAAGAATACGATTTGTCACCTTCATCATACAGGAATCGGACGATTTTTGCCCCCACCATTTGGATAGTTTTTTGAGCTTTTTACTGCTTTTTTTCAGCACTATTGCAAAAAAGTGCAGATTGCGTCATAATGATACTGGAAAGGAACTGACGGGTGATCTACCCTTTGGAAAGGACAGGCGCTATGACAAAGGTACGGCTTGGAAATTTGTGGTTAGCCGCTGCGGTTGCAGGGGTGATTCTCTGCGCTGTCCTGATGCGGGCATTTTATATGCCGTATTCCGGCTTTTTGCGCACGGTGCTGTATAATATCCTGATCTTTTCCTGGGCGGTATCGGTCTGGTGGCGTATCCTGCACGCGCAGACCCGCCACTGCCTGCTGGGCGCTGCCGCCCTGATGCTGTTCTGGCTGGATATACGCCTGATCCGCTATGACTTTGCCCAGACACCGGAGATGCTGCGGCGATTTTGGTATGCGTACTATATCCCGATGCTGCTGATCCCGACCCTTGCACTTTATACGCTTTTCTTTTTGGATCGGGGGCAGTCCGCCCCGCTGTACAAGTACCGGTATATGATTTTTGTATTCCCTGTGGTGCTGTTCAGCCTGGTGCTGACAAACGACTGCCATCAGCTTGCGTTTGCGTTCCCGCCCGGGCAGGAGGTACTGGGCAGCCCCGATTACACCTATCGGTTCGTATATTACCTCTGTCTGCTGTGGATATTTTCCTGTGCCGTGTTCACGGTGGTGTACCTTGTACGGCGCTGCCGTATTCCGCATACAAAGCGCATCCTCTGGCTGCCGCTTGTGCCGATTTTTTTGGCCACCCTCTATGCTTTACTGTACAAGCATATTTTGAATGTGCCGTGGATGCATGCGATCGCCGGTGATATGACCGTGGTGCAATGCCTGACCTTTACAGCGACCTTTGAGGCGTGCATCCAGTGCGGGCTGATCCAATCCAATATGGGATATGCCACGCTGTTTGAGGTATCTATGGCCAAGGGTCTGATCACGGACCGGGCGTTTGTGCCTGTGCAATGCTCCATGCAGGCAGCGCCGCTCCGCGAGGAGCAGCTGCGTCAGGCGCTCACCGGCAGTGTCCAGCTGGACGCCACGACCCAGCTTCACGGCCACCCGATCCGGAAAGGGTATGTTTTCTGGCAGGAGGACATCACCGAATTGGTGGCTCTGCTGGAGGAGCTGCGCCTCACGCAGGAGGAATTGCATGACATCGGGGACATCATACAGGCGGAAACAGCCCAGAAGGCACAATGGCTGCAGCTGAGCGAGCAGAACCGGCTGTATGACAAAATCGAGACCGTCACAGCCCGCCAGCTGGCACGGATACAGGAATATCTGATCGCTCTCAAGGCCACGGACGATGTCGATACCGCCCGCTGGCTGCTGAAGCGCATCGTCATTTTGGGGACCTATATCAAGCGGCGCAGCAACCTTGTTTTTGTCTGTGACAAGGCGGAGGACATCGACACCGCAGAGCTGCGGCTGAGCCTGTTTGAATCGGCCGAGAGCCTGCGCCTGAGTGATATACGCTGCGCCGTACAGATCGCCGACACAGCAAAGATTCCCTCTGCGTCCGCCGTGGCGATCTATGACGCCTTTGAAGCCATCATAGAAGCGACCCTGCCGGGATTGCAGGAGCTCCTTTTCTGCGCCGAGCATACGGCGCAGGGCTGGGGACTGCGCTGCAGCGTTCAATGCACCGATGCACCCGCTGCGCTGCCCGGCCTGCCGCAGATGCAGCTTGAACGGGATGAGGACGGACTTTTGTATTTCACGATGTTTCCGGCAGAAGGAGGCAGCCTATGATTTCCCGAATCTCCCGCAATGCTGTCAAGGAAGGCTTTGACACGCTGCCGGCGGCCATCTGCTACTTTGACCGCAACGGTCTGCTGCGCCTGATCAATCACAGAATGCAGGAAATCTCCGCAGTCCTCTGCGGCCGGGATCTGCAGACCCTTACGGACCTGGAGCAGGCGCTGCACAGCCCCGGCGGCGGTGTGCGGCTGCGAGATGAGGCCGCCCGCATCTACGCATTCCCGGACGGAACGGTATATCATTTCACGGTGCGCCCTGTTCAGGACAAATACGGCATACCGTACACCGAGGTGATGGCCACCGATGTCACCCAGCTGGCTGCATTGCATGCTGCACTGCAGCAGGAAAACGAGCGCCTTGCCGATGCGAACCGCCGCGCAAAGCGCTTATATGACAATATGCCCGACATTGTGCGGGAGGAAGAAATTCTGAAAATGAAGATGCGGGTGCATGACGACATCGGCCATACCCTGCTTGCCGCACGGCGCGCACTGCGGCATGAGCATGACCTTGCCCGGATCAAGAGCGAAGCTGCAAAGTGGGAAAGTTCCATCTCCCTGCTATGCCGCGCCCGGCAGGAGGATGCTGCCGAGGACCCGCTGACCTGTATGCAAAGGCGGGCGGCTGTTCTGGGCGCAACCGTACAGCTGCGCGGTGCGTACCCTGCGGCACGCGCCACCCGCGAGTTCTACGCACTGATCCTGCGGGAGTGTACCTCCAACGCTGTGCGGCATGCGGGCGCCACGGAATTGTACGCCGATTCCGAACATCGGCCGCAGGCATGGCACCTTTGCATAACGAACAACGGCACACCGCCCAAGGCGAAGATAAAAGAAGGCGGCGGGCTTTCCTCGCTCCGCCGCCGTATTGAAAAAGCAGGGGGTACAGTAACCGTACACTCCCTGCCTGTGTTTGTTCTGGAAGTCACCCTGCCCGATAAGGAGAGCACTTATGATACGCGTTATGATCGTTGAGGATCAAAAGCTGGTCCGGAGCCTGCTTGAAAGCTATATTCAGAACGAGGACGGGTATCAGCTTGCTGTGTCTATCCCCGGCGCTGCAGAGGCTCCGATCCTGTGCGATACCGAGGACATCGACCTTGTCCTGATGGATGTGCAGACCGAACACCGCGAAAACGGTTTGGCCGCCGCCGAAAAGATCCATAAGGCGCACCCGGGCATCAAAATCGTGGTCGTTACCTCGCTGATCGACCATGAAATTTTAAAGCGCGCCAAGGCGGCAGGTGCAAACAGCCTGTGGTATAAGGACGGGGATGAAAGGGCCCTGATGCAGGTCGTGCGCAGTACTGTGCAGGGGGCGCATATCTTCCCCGATATGCCGCCGAGCGTAAAGATCGGTATGACGATGAGCAGCGACTTTACCCCTGCTGAGATGCGCGTGCTGCGCCTGTTGGTGCGCGGGCTTTCCTACAGCGGGATCGCCAAGGCCCTTTGTGTGGAGCCCTCGACCGTTAAATATCATGTCATCAATATGTTGCAAAAGACCGGGCTGGAAAACAAGCTGCAGCTTGCCATTGCCGCCAGTGAGGCAAAGCTGGTGGTGGAATTGGCAGAGGAATAAGACACCGCAGACACGGCTGTCAAGCCTGAATCGGCAGGGTGACTGTGAACACTGTCCCCTGCCCGTCAGCCGGTTCAGCTGTAACGGTGCCGCTGTGCAGCAGGGCAATCTCCCGCACAAGCGCAAGCCCAAGGCCCACGCCGCCCATCTCCCGGCTTCTGGATTTATCTACCCGGAAAAAAGGCTGGAACACACTCGTCCTGTACTCCTCCGGGATGCCGCAGCCTGTGTCTGCAACACGCAGCACAGCGCTGCTTTTCTTTTGTTGGATCGTGATATGCACAGAACCGCCGGGGGTATTGTACTTGATGCCGTTTTCGACCAAATTAAAGAGCAGGCGGTAGATCAGGGTGTCGCTGCCCCTGATGCTGACATCCTCACATTCCTGAAAAAGGGTGATGTTTCGGCGCTGTGCCAGCGGGGTCAGGTCGGCCACGATCTCATCGGCCAGCGGGGCCAGCTCGATAAGATCCTCACGCGGGATCGACTGCAGATCGCTCATTTCCAGCAGCGTGCGGACAAGGCCTGCCAGACGGGACACCTGATCCGTCTGAAAGCGGATCAGGTCGGCGACCTCGCTGTCGGCATCGGGGTGCTCCTCGGAAAACATTTCCAGCTTGGCCTGCATGATGGCCAGCGGTGTTTTCAGCTCATGAGCGGCATTGCCGGCAAACTGACGCTGCAGGTCAAAGGATTGCGCCAGCCGGTCCAGCATACGGTTGACGGACTGGCTCAGGTTGCGAAATTCCGGAATCGTGTTTTCCTCTAAGCGAGCCTCCACAAGGCTGTCCTGATCAATGCGTTCGGCCTGCTGCGCAAGCTTTTTCAAGGGCTCCAGCGCCTTGCCGCTGACAAAATAAGCAATCGCTGCGCTCAGCAGCGTTACCGCTGCCGTGATGCACCAGCCCTTGCGCCCGAAAACAGCCTTGGCATCGTAGACCTCCTGCGAAAACTGTACAAGAAAGTCCGACATCTGATCGTCCGGTATTTCAATCGTCAGGTTTTCCTCATCGCTCTGCTGGTATTGCAGGACATACCCGTTCAAGTTGTCCATGCCGGTGGCGCCGGAGCGGTAGAGAAGCAGATTCAGGCAGATGCAGGCCCCGGCAATCAGCACAGCGGTCATCAGCGTGATCCGCCACTGAAAAGATATGCGATTCATGGTTCATTTTCCTCCAACTCATATCCCTCACCGATGCGGTTTCGGATGGGGTCGTACCCCAGTGCGGTGCGCAGCTTTTTTCTCAGTGCAGAGATATGCACGCGGATCGAGTTGCTGAACGCATCGACACTGCTGTCCCAGACATGCTCGATCAACTCCTCCTGACTGACAGGACGCCCCTGATGCAGCAGCAGGTATTCCAGCACGCCGCTCTCCTTGCGGGTCAGCGGGATGGGCTGGCCGTCCGCCATGGCAAGGCGGCTCTTGGTGTCAAAGGTCAGCCGCCCGCACCGCAGGCATACATCACGCTGGATAAACTGCCGCCGGGTCAGGCTGCGCACACGGGCCTCCAGCTCAGCCAGATGGAACGGCTTGGCCAGATAATCATTGGCACCTGCGTCCAGTCCCTCCACCTTGTCGGAAATTTCGCTGCGGGCGGACAGGATCAGCACCGGCGTTTCAAGGTCGGTCCTGCGCAGCGTGCGCAGAACGGTCATGCCGTCCACCTTCGGCAGATTGAGATCGAGCAGGACAAGATCGTACCGCTCTGCGGCAAGCAGCTCAAGCGCGGCCTCTCCGTCTCCGCAGTCATCCGTTTCGTAGCCGGAGCGGCGCAGCTTTTTAGCTACGCTTTCCCGCAGGGTCGGTTCATCCTCTATCAACAAAAGACGCATAAGCGATCATCTCCCTTATTTTTAAGGTTCTTTTTGGCGCTGCACACGGCAAAAGCATTGCAGCGATACCTTTATAATAGTCATTATAGCAGATTTCGATAAAGTCTGCGTTAATTTTTTCTTAGCAGAAATTTTATACCGGCAGGTGTATACTAATCTCATCAAACAGAAAGGAGCAACCGAAAGTGATAAACAAAAAAGCAATCGCCCAGTCGGCGCTGCTGTTGGCCGCCGTTTTGATGATCGGCTTCGGCATCTGGCGCGGGGAGGCAGATACGGTGATGGCAAAGGCTATCCGGTTGTGTATGGAGTGTGTTGGCATTGGATAAGAAAAAAAGTTCTTTTCTGGCCCGTTTTCGGGGCTGGATACAGGCAGGCGCAGCGCTGCTGACGAACATCCATCTGCCGAATTTTGCCAAGGGTGTTCTGTATCAGGGCAAGGGAAAAACAGTTTGTGTACCGGGGCTGAACTGCTACTCCTGCCCGGGCGCGGCAGGTGCCTGCCCGATCGGCGCGTTTCAGGCTGTGGTCGGCTCGTCAAAATTCCGGTTTTCCTATTATATTACCGGCATCCTGATTTTGTTGGGGGTGTTGCTGGGGCGGTTTATCTGCGGCTTTCTCTGCCCGTTCGGCTGGCTGCAGGAGCTTTTGCATAAGATTCCCTCGCCCAAGCGCTCCACCAAGCGACTGAAGCCGCTGCGCTATCTGAAATACGCCGTGCTGCTCATCATGGTGGTGCTGCTGCCTGCGCTTGTTGTCAACGAGATGGGAATGGGTGACCCGTTCTTCTGCAAGTATCTCTGCCCGCAGGGCGTGCTGGAGGGTGCGATTCCCCTCTCACTGACCAATGCAGGGATACGCGCCGCGCTCGGCAAGCTGTTCAGCTGGAAGCTCTGCATCCTGCTGGCGGTCGTTGCTGCCAGTGTGGTGTTTTACCGCCCGTTCTGCAAGTGGCTCTGCCCGCTGGGGGCCTTTTACGCGGTCATGAACCGAGTATCTCTTTTCCAGATGCGGGTGGACACCGACAAGTGCGTGTCCTGCGGTGCCTGTGCGCGGGCCTGCAAGATGGATGTGGATATTACAAAGACACCAAACCACGCGGAGTGTATCCGCTGCGGTATGTGTATAAAATCCTGCCCCACCAAGGCGATACACTATCAGTACGGCTTTGGCGATAAGGCAGATAACAGTAAGGAGATTTGAGTATGAAACGAATTGCAGCAATTTTGACAAGCATGGTTCTGGTATTTTCCCTTGCCGCCTGCGGCAGCCAGCAGGCAGGCACTGCCGCCGGCAGTGAAGCAGCCTCCGCCGCACAGACCAGTGAAGCAGCCTCCGCCGCACAGACCAAAACCGAGGAGCAGCTTCTTGCAGAGGAAAACGACATTCTGGGCGCGAACGATGAACTGTGGGAAAAGGTTTTTGCCTCGATGGACAAGAATGTGACGCAGACCACCCTCAGCAACAATTACGGCGAGTTCCTTATGAGTGCCGTGGACAACGCGAAGGATCAGTTCACCGAGGAGGAGTACACCACCCTCAAGGCGGACGCTGATAAGATCCGGGAGATTGAAAATCAGATCGCAGCCCTTCCTCAGGAGGAAACCGCCAGCCAGAGCGCAGCGGAGAACGGCAGCACCTTCCCCCAGTTTGAGGGCAAGGACCTTGACGGCAACAGCGTTGACAGCAGCCTGTTTGCCAACAATGCGTTCACCGTTGTAAACTTCTGGTTCAGCGGCTGCAAGCCCTGCGTGGATGAGATGGATGACCTTGACGCACTCAACCAGCGCATCAAGGAGCAGGGCGGCGAGGTCATCGGCGTCAATACCGAGACACTGGACGGCAACGCGGACAACGTCGCCACCGCCAAGAAAATTCTGGAATCCGCAGGCGCATCCTTCCGCAATATCTACTTTGACCCGAACGGCGAGGCCGGTAAGTTTGCACTGGGCATCATGGCCTTCCCCACTACCTGTGTTGTGGACCGCCAGGGCAACATCGTCGGTGAGCCGATCATGGGCGGCATTGATCAGGAGGCCAACATGGCTACACTGCAAAAGCTGATTGACGAAGCTGTTGCAAACGACACCGGAAAATAACAAAAGATAAAGCACAGCCGTACCGAACCCCTGCTGACCGATGGACAGCAGGGGTTCGGTGCTGCCCGGGCAAAAACATTTACCGCATTGTGTCCCAAAACATCATACTTCTGGACTTGATTAGAGGGCAGTATCGTGGTAATATTAAAGAAATAGCACGAAACGGAGAAATACACGGTGACCAAGAAAGAACTCGCAGCGGTCTGTATTGCGCGGCTTAAGGCTGAATACCCGGCAAGTGACTGCACGCTGGATTATGACCACGCATGGCAGCTGCTGGTGTCGGTGCGTCTGGCAGCCCAATGCACCGATGCACGGGTGAATGTCGTTGTGCAGGAGCTGTTTGCCCGGTTTCCCGGCATCAGGGAGCTGGCTGCCGCCAGCCCGGAGGAGATCGAAGCCATTGTCAAGCCCTGCGGGCTGGGCCACAGCAAGGCGCGGGATATTTCCGCCTGTATGCGGATGCTGCGGGATAAATTTGACTGCCGTGTGCCCGATGATTTTGATGCGCTGCTCTCCCTGCCGGGGGTTGGCCGCAAAAGCGCCAACCTGATAATGGGGGATGTCTTCGGCAAGCCGGCCATTGTGACAGATACCCACTGCATCCGCCTGTGCAACCGCATTGGTCTTGTGGACAACTGCAAGGACCCGGCCAAGGTCGAGAAGGAACTGTGGAAGATCATTCCCCCCGAGGAGGGAAACGGCTTCTGCCACCGCCTGGTGGATCACGGCCGCGCAGTCTGCACGGCGCGCACAAAGCCTTACTGTGACAAATGCTGTCTGGCCGATATCTGCCGGGCGCGAAAGGAATTTGCCAATGAATAAAACGACGGAAAACCGCCTTGGCGGCGAGCTGCGCAGCCAGCAGACCGCCCAACGCCTGCTGGAGGAGCTGCGCGATGGAATCTACGCTGCCGCACCACAGCTGCCCAGTGAGTTGGAACTGGCTGAGGCGCTGGGGGTTAGCCGCACCGTGGTGCGCGATGCCCTGAGTGAGCTGGAGCGCGACGGTTATCTGGAGCGGGTGCGCGGCATCGGTACGCTTGTCAACCGTGATGTGCTGATGGTTGAGAACCGCATGGATCAGAAGTTGGAGTTCAACAAGATGATCCGCGCAATCGGGCGGGTGCCGCACAGCGATAACCTGATGGTCACACGGGAAACCGCAACGCCCGAACTGATGGAGCGGCTGGCCCTTGACCCGGAGAAGGAACATACGCTGGTGTTTGTGCGCCGCCGCGTGCTGGCAGATGAAACGCCGGTGCTGTATTCCACCGATATTCTGCCGCTGGCACTGTTCGGCGGCAAGCGGCTTGATGCAATCGACTTCAGCCGCCCGATTTTTGAGATCGTTGAGCAGCACTGCCGCGTAGAGGTAGCCGAGACATTGACAACGCTGCACGCTGTAATGGGTACACCGGGCATCCGCCGCCAGCTGGGTGTGCGGCCTGATCAGGCGCTGCTGCAGCTGGATGAGATCTGCTACTCCCGCACCTGCAAGCCGGTGCTTTGCTGCCAGACCTGCTACACGGATTTCTTTGATTTTGCCATGGTGCGCAAACTGGTTTGATTGTAAGCGGCATATCGCCGCTTAGAATATAGAGCTATTATAAAGGGGATTGTGTATGAGACATTTGATCGACCCGGCGGATTTTACGCTGGAAGAAACGCTCAGCCTGATGGACCTTGCCGACCGTATCCACGATGATCCGGCCGCTTATAAAGATGTTGCCGCGCGCAAGCGTCTGGCAACGCTTTTCTACGAACCGAGCACCCGTACCCGCCTTTCGTTTGAGGCGGCCATGCTGAACCTGGGCGGTCAGGTACTGGGTTTCCCGGATGCCGGTGTTTCCAGCGCGTCGAAGGGCGAGACCGTCGCCGATACCATCCGCGTGATCAGCTGTGTGGCAGACATTGCTGCCATGCGCCACCCCAAGGAGGGTGCCCCGCTGCGCGCGTCCCGCTACAGCCGCATTCCGGTCATCAACGCCGGTGACGGCGGCCACAGCCACCCCACCCAGACGCTGCTGGACATGATGACGATCCGCCAGCGCAAGGGGCATCTGGATCATCTGACCATCGGCTTCTGCGGCGACCTGAAGTTTGGCCGCACGGTGCACAGCCTGATCAAGAGCCTGTCCCGTCTGCCGGGCATGAAGTTTGTGCTCATCTCACCCGAGGAGCTGCGCGTGCCGGATTACATCATCAACGAGATCCTCGAACCTAACAACATCCCCTATGTTGAGACACGCAGCATGGAGGAGGCTCTGCCCGATTTGGACGTCCTCTACATGACCCGCGTCCAGCGTGAGCGGTTCTTTAATGAAGAAGATTACATCCGCCTGAAAAACAGCTATGTCCTGACAAAGGAAAAGCTGGCTCTGGCCCCCGCGGATATGCCGGTGCTGCATCCCCTGCCCCGTGTGAATGAGATCACGCTGGACGTGGATGACGACCCGCGCGCAGCGTACTTTGACCAGGTGCAGAACGGTGTCTATATGCGCATGGCGCTGATCATGACTTTGCTGGGTCTCAAAGACCCCAAGACCGGGGAGGTAGCGTTCAATGTTGAAGGTTGATGAAATCCAGAACGGCGTGGTCATTGACCACATTACCGCAGGCACGGGTCTGGCGCTCTACCACATGATGGAGCTGGAAAAGCTGAACAATGCCAGCGTGGCACTTTTGCAGAACGTCCGCAGCCAAAAGGACGGAAAAAAGGACATAATAAAGATCGAGGGCGATGTCAGCAAGATGAGCTTTGATGTTCTTGCCTATGTTGACCCCAAAATTTCTATCACGGTCATCCGTGACGGCCATGTGGTGGAGAAGATTCGCCCCGAGCAGCCCAAGCGCCTAGTCAATGTCATCAAATGCACGAACCCGCGCTGCATCACCTCTATCGAGGAGGGCTGCGACCATATTTTTGCACTGACGCCGAGCGGCCGCTACCGCTGCATCTACTGCGAGCAGGAGTTCCGCGTCAAACCGTAAAGTGAGGTAACTGCGATGGAAAAGGCGAAATTTCACCTGAATCCCGACAAGGAGATTGTCAAGACCATCCGTGAGGGCTTACAGCGCACGGGCGGGTACTGCCCCTGCCGCCTGCAGCATATCCCGGAAAATATCTGCATCTGCAGCGAGTTCAAGCAGCAGCTGGCCGATCCGGACTATCACGGCCCCTGCCACTGCGGCCTGTATGTGAAGGATTGAGGGCTGTTCCAAAGCTAAGGCAACACCGCACAATTTCCGCCTTACGGCTTAAGCACCGCTCCGGCGGATCTCCGCGCCAAGAGCCGCCGCAAGCGGCGGTTGCGCTCCGAAGCGCCTCGCTGCGGCTCGGTGTGCGGTACGGCATCTGCGTTGCCAAAATGCTCGATAAGACATCCAGTATTATCTGCGCTTTTGGCTTAGCAGCTGCCGCACCTCGCTCGCCGTATCGGCACTTAGAATTATGCGGTATTGCCCTGATAAAAATAGGGAGGCATCCGTCTGCTGCAGGCGGATGCCTCCCTATTTGTTTGTGCAGCGGCGTTACACGCAGGCCGTCAGGGTATCCTGTGTCAGGATGATACGCCCGTTTGCGTCGGCGTCGGCCGTGTAGACGGTGCCGGGCTGGGCAGTGCCATCGGCAATCCGGTCGGCCAGTGCCTGCTCTACTGCACGGCTGACCGTGCGGCGCAGCTCCCGCGCGCCGTAGGGCGGCACCTTATCCCCTGCCAGCGCCTTGGCGGCTGCGGCAGTATGGCGCAGGGTGTAGCCCTGCCCGGCTGCGCGCTCTTCTAACTCGCAGAGCAGCCGGTCGGCAATACCTGCCAGCTGTTCCGGGCCGAGCGGGTCAAACAGCACGGTCTCGTCCAGACGCCCCATCAGCTCGGGGCGGAAGAACTCCCTCGCCTCCCGGATTGCCTGCTGGCCGCGGCGGTCCTTTTCCGCCCCCGCAGCGCCGAAGCCCATGGGAGCCGTCTGCCCGGCAAGGCACCGCGCACCCAGATTGGAGGTAAGCAAAATGATGGTGTTGGAAAAATCCGCTCTGCGGCCCTGTGCATCGGTCAAGGTGCCGTCCTCCAAAATCTGCAGCAGCAGGTTTTGAATATCGCTGTGCGCCTTTTCAATCTCATCAAACAGAACAACGCTGTAGGGGCGGCGGCGCACAGCCTCGGTCAGCTGGCCGCCCTCGTCGTGGCCTACATAGCCCGGAGGCGCGCCAATGAGCCGTGCCACGGTGTGACGCTCCATATATTCGGACATATCAAAGCGCAGCAGTGCCTTCTCGCTGCCGAACCAGCCCTTGGCCAGTGTGCGGGCCAGCTGGGTCTTACCCACACCGGTAGGCCCCAAAAACAGCATCGCGCCGATGGGACGATTGTTCTCCCGCAGGCCGGTGCGGCTGCGGCGTATAGCGGCGGCTACCGAGGCTACAGCCCGCGGCTGCCCGATGACCTCTGCGGCAAGGCGCTGTTCCAGTTGTGCAAGCCGCTCACGCTCGGCCTCCCCCACACGCTCGGCGGGTACACCGCTCGCCTTGCTCACCACACGGGCAATGTCTGCCGGGGTCAGCGCTTTTTTCTCGCTGCTGTTTTCGGCAATGCGGCGTGCAGCCGCGGCTTCGTCCAGCAGGTCGATGGCCTTATCGGGCAGATACCGCCCCGGCAGATACCGCACACTCAGCTCGACTGCTGCATGGATGGCTGTGGATGGGATGGCGACCCCATGGTAGCGCTCATACCGGGGCATCAGGCCCGCGAGAATCGTTTCGGCAGCGGTTGGTGTCGGCTCCTCAACCATCACCCGCCCGAACCGCCGCTCGAGCGCAGAGTCCTTCTGGATCGTTTTGCGGTATTCCTCCGGCGTGGTCGCACCGATGAGCTGTATCTCCCCGCGCGCCAGCATCGGCTTTAGGATGCTGGCGGCATCGATAGCCCCCTCCGCTGCCCCGGCACCGGCAATGATGTGGATCTCATCAATGAACAGGATGGTCGAGCGGTCGCGGTAAAGCTCCTCAAGCAGGTTTTTAAAGCGCTCCTCGAAATCACCGCGGTATTTCGTGCCAGCCACCATCGAGGCCATATCGAGCGATAAGACCCGTTTGCCCCGCAGGGCCGGGGTGATCTGTCCAGAGGCAATGCGCTGGGCCAGTGCTTCGGCCAGTGCGCTTTTTCCGACACCCGGCTCCCCCAGCAGGCAGGGATTGTTTTTCTGGCGGCGGCAAAGGATTTCCACCATCCGCTCCAGCTCACTGTCACGGCACAGCACCGGGTCCAGACGACCCTCCTGTGCAAGGCGTGTCAGGTCGCGGCCGTATTTTTCGCTGGGACGCCCCGTGCGGCTGGCTGCCATCCGGGGCTGTGCGGGCAATACCAGCTGACCCGAGAGCTGGCGGCACTCCCGCGCGGCCTGCGGCAGCTCGACACCAAGGGAAAGCATCCAGCGGCTGGCTGTGCAGGTGGAATCCTCAAGCATGGCGCAGAGCAGATGCTCATTTTCGGCCCGCGCAGCGCTGGCGGCATGTGCCCCCAGCACAGCAAACTCCATCGCCTTGCGCAGCTCTGGCGCAAGGTCGCAGCGGTGCAGCCTGCGCGGTGCGCTCGCTGCCCGGGCGGCGCTGCATTCGGCCAGTGCTGTAGTGGTGACTCGCTTGCGGCGCAGAAAGTCTGCTGCACTGCCGCGTGCCGTCTGCACCAGCGCCAGCAGCAGATGGCCTGTGTCGGCCTGACAGCAGCCCTGCCGCCCTGCCAGTACCAGCGCGGTGCGGACGGTGCGCGCCGCCGTGCGTGAAAACCCTTTGTAGCTGTAGACCCAGAACATCTGCATATCCTCCTCTTGTATCTGCCCATTGAAAGTATAGACGCCGGGCGGATAAATAATCATCGAAATCCGTTGAATCAGGATATGACAAATTCCCGAATTAGTGGTATAATAATGCAGTTACACGCAATCTGCACATATGAGGTGGTTTTTCATGCACAAATTGATGCGCTACATCAAGGGCTATGAGCGACAAGCCCTGTTGGCGCCGCTATTCAAGATGTTGGAGGCCTGTTTTGAGCTGTTTGTACCGCTGGTCATCGCCAGCATCATTGATACAGGCATCAAAAACGGGGATGCAGCTTTTATCTGGACGCGGTGCGGCCTGCTGGTTCTGCTGGCTGCCATCGGTCTTGCCAGCAGCCTGACGGCCCAATACTTTTCCGCCACGGCGGCACTGGGCTTTGGCACGGCGCTGCGCAGGGACCTGTACCGTCATATTGACACGCTGAGCTACAGCGAACTGGACGGTATCGGCACCCCCACGCTGGTCACGCGGATGACCAGCGACATCAATCAGGTTCAGAACGGTGTGAACCTGACCCTGCGCCTGCTGCTGCGCTCGCCGTTCATTGTTGTTGGCGCGCTTATCATGGCATTCTCGATCAGCCCCAAACTGACGCTGCTTTTCCTCGGCGTTACCGTTGCGGTCTCGCTGATCATCTGGGCAATCATGCGGGTCACGGTGCCGATTTACCATGAGGCACAGAACGGCCTTGACCGTGTGACGCTGCTGACCCGTGAAAACTATGTGGGTGCCCGTGTGGTGCGCGCCTTTGCCCGGCAGGCCGATGAATTGGCCGCCTTTGTCGAGACGAACGATCATTTGAAATCGCTGCAGTTTGCAGCGGGCCGTATCTCCGCCCTGATGAATCCCCTGACCTATCTGGTGGTCAACCTCGCCGTGGTAGCGTTGCTGCTGCGCGGCGGCATGGAGGTCGATGCCGGTGCGCTGACTCAGGGTGAGGTTATCGCGCTGATCAACTATATGAGCCAGATCCTTCTGAGTCTGCTGCGTCTGGCAGACCTGGTCGTCTCTGTAACGCGCGCGTTGGCCAGCGGTATGCGTGTGAATGAGATTCTGAACACCCGCACTACGATGGAGGACCCCGGCACGGCACCGCTCGCGGTTGACGGTGCTGCCGAGGCGGTCCGGTTTGAGCATGTGGATTTCACCTATCATGGTGCTGGCGCACCCAGCCTGACCGATATTTCCTTTGCGGCCGGCTGCGGCGAGACCATCGGCGTGATCGGCGGTACCGGCAGCGGCAAATCGACCCTGATCGATCTGATCTGCTGCTTTTACGATGCCGACCGCGGCACGGTGACACTGTTCGGCCATGATGTAAAGCAGTACAGCTTTGCACAGCTTCGCAGCCTTGTAGGCATCGTACCCCAGCAGGCGGTGCTGTTTACCGGCACCATCCGCGACAATATGCAGTGGGCCGCCCCAAATGCCACCGATGCGGAAATCTGGGAGGCGCTTGAAATCGCACAGGCCGCAGATTTTGTCCGCAGCAAGCCCGGCATGCTGGATGCCCCTGTGGAAACGGCCGGACGCAACTTTTCCGGCGGGCAGCGCCAGCGGTTGACGATTGCACGCGCACTGGTACCGAAGCCGAAAATTTTGATTCTCGATGACAGTGCCTCCGCGCTGGATTTCGCCACCGATGCAGCCCTGCGCAAGGCCATTAAAGAAAAAACGCAGGGTATGACGGTCTTTATCGTCTCCCAGCGCGCGGCGAGCGTGCAGCGCGCTGACCACATTCTTGTGCTGGATGACGGCACCTTGGCCGGCGATGCCCCCCATGCCGCACTGCTGCAGAGCTGTGAGGTCTATAAGGAGATCTGCCTGAGCCAGCTGAGCAAGGAGGAGGTGGCCAAAACACTATGAGCAAGACATCGAAGAAGCTTGACCGCAATACGATCCAACGCGTTCTGCAGCTGATCCGCCCCTACAAGGGCATGGTCATTCTTACGCTTACCTTGGCGCTCAGCACCGTTGTCACCACCCTGCTTGCACCGGTGCTGGCCGGCAGGGCGGTCGATAAGATCGTGGGGCCCGGGCAGGTAGATTATCAGGGGCTTGGCTGCATCGCATTGGCTATGGCTGCCACGATCGCCTGCACGGCGCTCTCCCAATGGCTGATGAATGTTGTCAACAACCGCATCACCTTTCAGGTCGTGCGGGATATGCGGGTGCGCGTGTTTGAGCAGCTTGAGATTCTGCCACTGAAATATATGGACGCCCACCGCCCCGGCGATGCGATCAGCCGCATCACGACCGATGTGGAGCAGTTCAGTGACGGCCTGCTGATGGGATTTACCCAGCTGTTTACCGGTGTGCTGACAATTCTGGGTACCCTGGGGGTCATGCTCTATATAGACTGGCGCATCGCGCTGGTGGTCGTGGCGCTGACGCCGCTCTCCATTTTTGTGGCGCGCTTTATTGCGACACACACCTATTCTATGTTCCGGGTGCAGAGTGAGACCCGCGCCGAGATGACCAGCCTTGTGGAGGAGCTGATCGGCAACGAGCATCTGGTTCGCGCCTTCGGCTATGAGGCGCGCGCCGAGGAACGCTTTGACCGCATCAACCGCGACCTGCAGCGCTGCGGTGTGCGGGCAACCTTCTTTTCTTCGACCACGAACCCCTGCACCCGCTTTGTAAATTCACTGGTTTACGCCTCGGTCGGCATACTGGGCGCATTTGTTGCGATTGCCGGCGGCATCACGGTCGGCGAGCTGAGCGTCTTTTTGAACTATGCCAACCAGTACACAAAGCCCTTCAATGACATCTCCGATGTCATGACCGAACTGCAGAATGCGCTGGCCTGTGCGCAGCGGGTGTTTGATCTGATCGATGAGACACCGATCATCCCCGATGCCCCCGATGCCGTGACCCTGCCCCACGGTGCCGGCAGCGTGGCCTTTGAGCATGTGCGGTTCCGCTATCAGGACGATGTAACCCTGATCGAGGATATGAACCTCAAGGTCGAGCCGGGGCAGCGCATCGCGCTGGTCGGTCCGACCGGCTGCGGCAAGACCACCCTTGTAAACCTGCTGATGCGGTTCTATGAGATCAACAGCGGCACGCTGCGGGTGGACGGACACCCCATCGACACGGTGACCCGGGACAGCCTGCGCGCCAATCTGGGCATGGTGCTGCAGGAAACATGGCTCAAAGCCGGTACGATTGCAGAAAACATCGCCTACGGCAAACCGGACGCCACCCGCGAGGAGATCATAGCCGCAGCCAAGAAGGCGCGCGCCCATAGCTTTATCTGCCGTCTGCCGAATGGGTATGATACGCAGGTTGCCGAGGACGGCGGCAATATCAGTCAGGGGCAGCGGCAGCTGCTCTGCATTGCGCGGGTCATGCTGCGGCGTCCGCCGATTCTGATTTTGGATGAGGCCACCTCCAGCATTGACACCCGCACCGAGGTGCTGGTGCAGGATGCCTTTGAGGAATTGATGAAGGGCCGCACAAGCTTTATTGTGGCTCATCGCCTGTCCACCATCAAAAATGCTGACCAGATTCTGGTGATGAAGGCCGGCAACATTATCGAGCGCGGTACGCATGATGAACTGCTGGCGCAGGGCGGCTTTTATAAGCAGCTCTACGAAAGTCAGTTTGCCAAGGCGTAAGCATAGGGTCAAAATCTGGGAAAGAAAAAGGAGATTCTACTATGAGCAGCATTATCATTCCGGAAGGGTACCAAAGCCTGCTTGGGCTGTATGACACCCAGAAGGCCATCGGCCTTATCAAAACGATCTTTCAGGAAAAGCTTTGCATGGCACTGCATCTCAAGCGCGTCACGGCTCCCCTGTTTGTCATGCAGGGCAGCGGCCTGAACGATGACCTGAACGGCGTCGAGCGCCCCGTTGCGTTCGATGTGCCCAGCCTGAACGAACAGGCCGAGGTCGTACACAGCCTTGCCAAATGGAAGCGCTATGCCCTGTACAAGTACGGCTTCCGCCCCGGTCAGGGCATTGTGACCGATATGAACGCCATCCGCCGTGATGAGGAGCTGGACAACCTGCACAGCATCTATGTTGACCAATGGGACTGGGAGCGTGTTATTACCGCTGAACAGCGCACGCTGGATTTTTTGCGTGAGACCGTCTGCGACATCGTGGATGCGGTTTGCGCGACCTCTGACGAGCTGCGCTGGAAGTTTCCTGAGCTGAAGAACATTCATCTCGACCGCAATGTAGCTTTTATCACGACACAAGAGCTGGAGGACCTCTACCCGGAACTTACCGCCAAGCAGCGCGAAAACGCCTTTGCCAAGGAGCATGGCACGATTTGCATTATGCAGATCGGCGGCAAGCTTCGCAGCGGCAAACCCCACGATGGCCGTGCCCCCGACTACGATGATTGGGCGCTGAACTGTGATATTCTGTTCTGGCACAACCCTCTTGGCTGCGCACTAGAGCTGTCCAGCATGGGTATCCGCGTGGATGCTGAATCGCTGCGCCGCCAGCTGGACGAGGCAGGCTGCCCCGAGCGCGCAGAGCTGCCCTTCCACAAGATGCTGTTGGACGGCACGCTGCCCTTGACGATGGGCGGCGGCATCGGCCAGAGCCGCCTTTGCATGCTGCTGCTCGGCAAAGCCCATGTAGGTGAGGTTCAGGTAAGCCTTTGGGATGATGCCACGGTAAAAGCCTGCCGTAATGCCGGTGTAGAATTGCTGTAAGTCTTGACAAAGCGCTGCTGTTTGTGGTATTATTATCTAGTACCCGCTAGTATAGCACAATTGGCAGTGCAGCTGATTTGTAATCAGCAGGTTGCAGGTTCGATTCCTGTTACTAGCTCCAAACGAAAGAGCGCTGCAAGGTAAAATTAAACCTTGCAGCGCTCTTTTTAGTTGTTAAATTATGCCTTTTCCGGTGTCATACATTTTCAGTAAAAACTCCCGGCTGCAATCAAGCGACCGGGAGTTTGTTTAGTATGGCATCGTTGAGGAATTATTTTGTATGCAGCGCGTTCTGCAGGGCACAATAATCCTCCAGCGTAAGCTGTTCGGGGCGTGCGCGTTCATCAAGACCGGCTGACTGCAGCGCGGTCAGAACCTGTGCCTTGGGCAGGTGCAGGCCGTTGGCAATGGCGTTGGCTGCGGTCTTGCGGCGCTGTGAGAATGCGGCGCGGATCAAGGCAAAGAAGGCGGCCTCGTCACCGTTCGGGACCTGTACAGCGGGAGTCTTGCGCACATCCAAGCGAATAACGGCGCTTGTCACCTTGGGGGCGGGGTAAAAGCTGCCGGGCTGCACGCTGAACAACAATTTCGGCTCCGCATAATAGGCCACTGCGTAGCTGATCGCGCCCGCATCGCGTGTGCCAGGGGCGGCGCACAGGCGCTGTGCGGCCTCCTTTTGCACCATGACGGTGATGTTCTGGATAGGCAGCTTTTCCTCCAGCAGGCGCATCAGGATCGGGCTGGTGATATAGTACGGCAGGTTGGCACAGACAGCCACCGGCTTATCGCCAAACTCCTCAGCCAGCAGCGCTTTCAAATCCACCTTGAGGACATCATTCAGTACCAGCTTGAAGTTATCATACCCGGCCATCGTCTCCTCAAGAAGCGGCGGCAGACGCTTATCTACCTCAATGGAAACGACCTTATCCGCGCGCTTGCAGAGCTGTTCGGTCAGTACGCCGATGCCGGGGCCGACTTCAAGGGCACCCCAGCCGGGGCCGATGCCGGCGGCTTCGGCAATGCGGGGACATATACCCGGGTTAATGATAAAATTCTGGCCAAACCCTTTGGAAAGGGCAAAATCGTACCGCGCACAGAGGTCACGGATGGTAGACAAGTCGGTCAATGTGGGCACGGTGGTTTCCTTTCAGCGTATATCAGTTCTGGCCGGTCAGCGACATGGCCGCGTTGACGGCCTTGCTGATCTGCGGGTCAGTGTCGATCGTGTAGTCGTAGTAGGAGTTCTGTTCATCAACGGAGAGTGTAGCGTCAATATCTGGCTTCAGACCCTCGTTGTTCCAGCTCTGATCCTCGTTGTCGAGCAGCAGGCCGGAGGTAATATAGGCGGCAGAGCCGTCCGAGAAGCTCTGTACATCGCTGAGCACAACGCCCATACCGGCCGTTTTGGTGCCAACGATCGTGGCGCCGCCCATCTTGCGCAGGGCATTGGCAAACAGCTCGGCGCTGCTGGAGGTAGCGCCGTTGACGAGGCAGACCATCGGAACATTGATCTCGTTCTCATCAGACATGCGCAGCACGGTCACATTGCCGTCCTTATCCTGCTGCTTGGCAATCTCACCGGAGGGGACGCAGTAATCCGCTGCGACAAGGCCTGCATTGAGGTTTTCACCGGCGTTGTCGCGCAGATCAAACACCAGACAGGTGGCTCCCTGCTGCAGCAGGTTGTCCACGGCAGTTTTAAACTCGCTGGCGGTGCTTGCGGTAAAGGCGTCAATGCGCAGATAGCCGCAGGTGCCGGCGGTCAGCTGGCTTGTTGAGATGGTGGGGGTCTTATAGTTGGAGTGTACAAGGCTCAGCTGCTGCTCCTGACGGTCGGGCGTCAGGTAGGTGATGACTGTGGTAGTGCCCTCCTCACCCAGCAGGCGGGAGGTCAAACGCGCAGTAGAGCCGATGTTCTTGGTGGATTCCTCGCCAATGGCAGTGATAAAGCCGCCGACCTGCAGACCGGCCTCACTGGCGGGGGAATTGTTGTATACGCGGATGATGCGCGCATAGCCGGAGGAGGCGTCGTTGACAACGGCCACGCCGATGCCTGTGAGGATGCCCTTCTCGATGGCCTGCTTTTCGCTGTACTCCTTGGCGGTATAGTAGACAGCGTATCGGTCATTGATGCCGCTCATATAGCCGGCGGCCAGCTTATCGTTCAGCGTATCCTCATCAATGGTGAAGAACTCCCCTGCGCGGACAAAGCGGTCGATCTCCGACAGCTTGTTGTACTGGCGTTCCTTATTTTTTACGCTGGACACGGTCGTGTTGAACATCTTCATCGACACGACCATCGTCAGCGAGAAGGTGACAGCCATTGCGATGATGGCGATGGTGGCTGCCACGCCGAGACTGATTTTTTTGCTCATGGCTCTGATGGCTCCTTACTGTTTTTGCGTTTATGCCCCGTAGGCAAGGGAGAAAAATACCGTAGAGAAAAGGCTCAGCACCATAAGAACGGCGACAACCAGACAAAAAATGCGTACGGCGGTTTTATGCTTCTGCGGCTTCATAAGGACTCCCCTTTCTTAGGATAAGTAATTCATGACATTGACCAGAACATTATTGACCTTCATTTCCAGATGCAGGTGATTGCCGGTGGAGTTGCCGGTGGAGCCGACATACCCCAGCGGCTGTCCCTTGGAAACACTCTGCCCAACGCTGACGATGGGCGCACTGTTCATGTGGGCGTACAGTGTGGAATAGCTGTTGCCGTTGTCATCCTTGCCGTGGTAGACCTGCACATAATAGCCCCAGCTGTAGTGGTAGGCGGCTGCGGTGACAACGCCGCCGCTGACGGCGTAGATTTCGGTGCCGCCCGGTGCGGCATAGTCGGTGCCGCGGTGGCCGTTGCCGCCAAAGTAGCAGGAAATATACTTATAGGTGGCAAGCGGGCGGCCAAAATCCAGCGAGCATTGTATCGAGGCGTTTCCGTAGGCCTGGTTGGCGGCGTTCAGGGCTGCATCCAGCTCCTTGGCTGCCTCGTCCACTTTTTTGTTGGCCTCGATCTGGGCCTCCTTCAGGGCCTGTTCCTCGGCCTCCGCCTTGGAGATGCTCTCGTTTGTCTGGGAGATATTCTGAGCAAGCTCACTGGTTTTGCTGTTCAGTGCGGCCTTCTGGGCCTCATAGTCAGCCTTTTTTGCCTCCAGATCCGCCTTGGCCTGCTCCAGCTCGGCGCGCTGCTGCTCCAGCTGGGTATGCTCGTCCTCAAGCTGCTGGCAAATTTCCTCATCCTTGCTGACGATCTGCTCCAGTGTGGTGGCAAAGGTAAGCAGCTGGTACAGGCTGGTCGCACTGGACAGCAGCGCAATGGAACCGCCGTCATTCAGCCGCTGCATCGCGCGCATACGGTCCTTGAAATCCGCCCAGCGCTGGTCGTATTCAGCCTGCTTCTGGTCGATCTCCTGCTGCTTTTGATTGATCTCGTCCTGTTTGTTGACGATATCATTATCCAGACCGCCGATCTGCTCAGTCAGTGTACCAATCTGGCTGAGCAGCAGTGATTTTTGCTGCTCCAGCTGTGTTTTGAGCGCCTGCGCGTCCGCTTTGTTGCTCTGTGTTTCTTTCAGCTGCTGGTTGACTTTTTCCAATGCGGCCTGCTGCTCCTGCAGCTTTTGGCGCAGGTCGCTGACACTGGCAGCCGCCAGCGGCGTCATAACGGTGGAAAGCGTCATCGTCATGGCAACTGCTACGCTGAGCAGCAGTGAGATAAATTTTTTGCTGTGCGAAAAATGCTTCATCTTTGTTTGCAATTCCCCTGCTCGTTGCTGTTATACATTCAGATGCTTGCGGATGCTGGTGGCGGTGCCGAGGCCGCAGAGCACAAAGCCAAGCAGCACAAAGCCGCCGACAATGTAATACCATACATTTTCCAGCGGAACCAGCTGACCGCCGAACATCTGCGAGAGGTTGGACGGGTTCTCGGCATACCAGCGGCAGAGGGCATAGTACGCGCCGCAGATAATGCCGGAGGCAAGCGCAGCGGAGATCAAGCCGGAGGTAACACCCTCCACAAAGAACGGGAAACGGATAAAGCCGTTGGTGGCGCCCACCAGCTTCATGATGCCGATCTCCTTGCGGCGGTTAAACACCGTGATCTTGATCGTATTGTTGATGACCACGATGGACACGATAGCCAGCACCGCTACAATGCCATAGCAGGCGTAGTTGATAACGCGCTGCAAAGAAGTGAACATCTCGGCCATAGCCAGCGGGGCTTTGACGCTGGCGACACCGTCAATCTGCATGAGCTGTGCGGAGACAGACTCGATATTCTGCGGGTCGTCAACGGTCACACGGTAGTTGGGAGTGAACGGGTTATCGTTCTGAAAGACCTGCTGCAGGTTGGTGTAGTCCTTGAGCATATCGCCGTAGGTGGCCAGAACATCCGCCGGTGACATGTAGGTCACGCCCACAACGTGGGGCGTATTGCGGATCGCGGCATCGGCAGCCGAGATCTGTTCATCCGTAGAGTTCTGACCCTCTTCGTCGCCCATATAGACGACCATCATGTTTTGGTTGCCGATATATTCGACCATATAATCAATGTTGACGCCCAGCAGGTAGGCGGCGCCGATCAGCAGCATGCAGACGGTCAGCACGCCCATCGAGGCAAAGGTCATAAGCCGGTTGGCGCGCAGATTGTGCAGGCCCTGACCAACAAGGTAGGTAAAGCTGGAAAAACGCATGGTGTCCCCTCTTTAATATCAAAGATCAGTCTTCATCGTAGTCGTAATCGTCCTCTTCCCGCTGGGCCATAGCGGCTGCATAGCGGCGGGCGGCCTCGGGGTGTGCGGTGTCGGACGCGACCATGCCGTTGGCCAGTGTGATGACGCGGTTGCCGTACTTGCGGGCGAGCTTATGTACCAGCTCATGCTCATGGGTGACGACCACAACGGTGATGTTGACCTTATTGATGGCCTCAAACAGCTGCATGATGTCCATGGACATCTCAGGGTCGATGTTGCCGGTTGGCTCGTCTGCGATGATCAGCTTGGGGCCGTGGGCCAGTGCGCGCGCTACGGCGACACGCTGCTGCTCACCGCCGGAGAGCTCGTCCGGCAGACGGTCCATCTTGTCCTCAAGGCCGACAAGTGAGAGCGCGAAGGGCACGCGGTCCTTGATCTTTTTGGTGGAGATGTTCGTCACACGCATGGCGAACGCCACATTCTCATAGACGGTCATGGTCGGGATCAGGCGGAAGTCCTGAAAGACAACACCCATCTGACGGCGCAGATACGGCACCTTGCGCCGGCGGATCTTGGTCAGATCCTGCCCATTGATGAATACCTTGCCCTCGGTGGGCTTTTCCTCCATCTGGATCAGCTTCAGAAAGGTGGATTTGCCTGCACCGGAGTGACCAAGGATAAAGACAAATTCGCCCTCCTCGATATGGATGTTGATGTCCTCCAACGCAACATTTTCATCGTTGTGGGTCTCATAGGTTTTATAAACATGCTCGAAATCGATCATTGAGGATTCTCCTGCCGCAGCGCGGCTGTCCTGTTTACGGTTACAGTCATACATATAATAGAATACCATGCAGCGCGCCTGCGGTCAAGGTGTTTTCCGGCTGCCAAAAGCAGAAAAATGGCGCTGCCTTGCGGTGCAGCGCCATTTGTGAAAGTTTTATTAAAATCAATATTTGGCCGGATTGGCGGAGAGGTACTTCTTGACCATCAGGGCCACCTTAAAGACGATAGCATCGTCAAAGTTGCGCAGGTCAAGGCCGGTCAGCTTGCGAATCTTTTCCAGACGGTAGACCAGCGTATTGCGGTGGACAAACAGCCCGCGGCTCGTCTCCGAGACATTCAGGTTGTTTTCAAAGAAGCGTTGGATGGTGAACAGCGTCTCAGCGTCGAGACTGTCAATGCTCTCCTGCTTAAAGACCTCCCGCAGGAAGGCCTCGCAGAGGGTCGTGGGCAGCTGGTAGATCAGGCGGGCGATGCCCAGATGGTCATAGCTGATGACCTGACGCTCGGTGTCAAACACCTTGCCGACCTCCATCGCGATCTGTGCCTCCTTAAAGCTGGAGGCCAGATCCTTGATGTTGCCGATGGGGGTGCCGATGCCGACCACGGCCTTGATGTAATGGTCGCCCTGCAGCGTATCCACAATGGAGGCAGCCAGCTTTTCCATATCGCGGGTGTTGTTGTCCGGCTTGATCTCCTTGACGAGGACGGTATCCGTCTCGCTGATGTTAAAGACAAAGTCCTTCTGCTTGTCCGGGAAAAGACCGCTGACAACATCATAAGCGGAAATGTCATTGCCGGAGGTCACGCGGATGAGCAGCACAACGCGCTGTACATCGGAGACAAAGTGCAGCTCACGGGCCTTGGCGTAGATGTCGCCGGGCAGGATGTTGTCCAGCACGACATTTTTGATGAAGTTTGTCTTGTCGAACTTTTCATCGTGATACTGCTTGATGCTCTGCAGGCTGATGGACAGCATGGCGGCAAACTGCTCCGCCGTGGTATCGGTGCCCTCCACAAAGACGGCGTAGTCATTATGCTTGGCGTTGGAGAACTGATGGTAGGCATAGCCATCGCGCACAAAGGCATCGCCGGCCGTCTGGCGGACGGTAGCTACGCCCTCGCGCACCTCACCGATCTGCCCCAGTTCGGAGCAGGAAATCACGGTGCCTGTCTCGTCGATAACGCCGACAACACGGTCCACTGCGTCCTTCATCTGGTACACCACATTCTGGAATACCCTGTTAGCCATAATATGTGACTCCCCTTTTGCTGTTATTTAGACAGTCTGCACCGGCGTGCAGTGCGGGCTATACATGTTTGGCAAAACTGCCGTTTGGTAATCTGCCCGAAAACCAAATCTTTATAATGTATATTTTACACAATTCACTTGGCTTTTGCAACATATTTTCACGAAAATCGCAATATTTTCTTGTACATTTTTCAAATCGAGCAAAAAAAAGTACCCGCCGCAGGGTTTGCGGCAGGTACAGTGTCCGTCATTTTGACGATTTTCCGGTTTTTGTCTGGTCAAGCGCGCCTGTCCCGCCCTCGACAACACCGCGGTGCTGGAACACATAGGTGATGCTGCGGAAGAAAATCTTCAGATCCATCCAGAAGGTCAGGTGCGCGGCGTACTCGCCGTCATAGCGCGCCTTCACATCAATGGGCAGCTCATCGCGGCCGTTGACCTGTGCAAGACCCGTCAGGCCGGGGCGAATGTCATTGGCGTGTACCTTGTCGCGCGCTTCGATCAGATCATACTGGTTGTAGAGCGCCGGGCGCGGGCCGATAATGCTCATCTGCCCGGCCAGAATGTTGTAGATCTGGGGCAGCTCATCAAGGCTCGTCTTGCGCAGAAATGCACCGCTGCGGGTTATGTAGCTGTCGGCATTCTTCAGCAGATGGGTTGGCACATCGTGGGGAGTATCTCCGCGCATCGTGCGGAATTTAAGAATGTTAAAATGCGTTTTGCCCTTGCCGACACGGCGCTGCTTGAAAAAGACCGGCCCCGGGGAATCCGCCTTGATCCACAGCGCAATGATCCCCATTGGAATTGCCAGAAGGATCGTGGCGGCCAGTGAAAGGATAATATCGAGCAAACGCTTTACATAACGCTGATACATAGGTCAGTCCTCCTTGGCAGCGGTCTTGTCCCCCTGCAGCTTGCGGTTGACTTCTTCTTTTGAGAAGATGGCCGTGTTGCCGGTGGCGGCCACAACGGTATGGTCTGCACGCACACGCCGGTTGGGGTGATAGGTGGGCACCATCTCCTGCAGAATGTCAACAACATCGTTATCGTTGTGCCGGGCGGCCGTTTTGAGCGTCTGCAGATCGGTGTAAAATTTTTCAAGGTCGATCTGCATCGGCGGCGCAATGAAGATCTTGTTGTGGGCCGTCTTGGCCATCTTGTCCTGCTCGGTGTCCATGAGCAGCTCCTCATACAGCTTTTCGCCGGGGCGCAGGCCGGTGATCTTGACCTGCATGTTGACACCCGGCTCGTAGCCGTAAAAACGGATCAGCCGGTTGGCAAGGTCCATGATCTTGACCGGTTCCCCCATATCCAGCACATAAATACTGCCGCCCTTGGCAAGTCCCCCCGCCTGCAGCACCAGCTGCGCAGCCTCGGTGATGGTCATAAAGTAGCGCACAATGTCCGGGTGGGTGATCGTCACAGGGCCGCCGCGCTTGATCTGCTCCTCAAACAGCGGGATAACACTGCCGTGGCTGCCCAGCACATTGCCGAAGCGCACGGCTACGCAGGTCATGTCTGTGCCGCGGGAGAAGGTCTGGATCAGCATTTCACACAGGCGCTTGGTACAGCCCATGACATTGGTGGGGTTGACGGCCTTATCGGTGGAGAGCTGGACAAAACGCTCCACACCGTGCTCTGCCGCAGAGGTCAGCAGATTCTTGGTGCCGAACACATTGTTCTTGACGGCCTCGGCCGGGCTGATCTCCATAAGCGGCACATGCTTGTGGGCCGCAGCGTGAAAGACAACGGACGGGTGGTAGGTGTCAAACACCTCATCCAGACGGGCTTTGTCGCGGATCGAGCCGATCAGTGTGATGACGGGAGCCTCCGGGCCGTACTTGTTTTTCAGCTCTGTCTCAAGTTCGTAGGCACAGTTTTCATAGATGTCGAAGATCAGCAGCCGGCGCGGCTGGTAGCGCATGATCTGCCTGCAAAGTTCGCTGCCGATGGAGCCGCCGCCGCCCGTGACCAGCACGACCTTGTCATGCAGATACTCCGAGATCTGGGCATTGTTCAGCTGGATTTCATCGCGGGAGAGAAAGTCGGCCGTGTTCAATTCACGGAAGCCTGCTGCGACAGGGTTGCCGTTCTCATCGACAGCCTGCGGATCGCTGAGCATCCGCACACGGCAGTGGGTAGAGTTGCAGAGGTTGATGATCTCGCTGAGGCGGTCGCCCTTCACAGTGGTGATGGCAATGACGATCTCGAGGATATGATATTTGCGCACAAGCTCCGGTATGTCAGAGATCGTGCCGCGCACGGGCACGCCCTGCACGCGCAGACCCTTTTTGGTCAGGTCATCGTCCACCAAGCAGACCGGGTTGCCGAAGCTCTGGTTTTTGTTTTTGCAGAGGTTGACCGCCCATGCACCGGCATTGCCAGCGCCGACGATCAGCAGCGGCGTATCATCCTCCGGCTTGTTGGCCTTGGTATCCTGCACGGTGCGAAGCAGACGCCACAGGAAGCGCACGCCTGCGATTGCCGCCGTATTGAACACCGCGCCAAAGATCAGCACGGCGCCGGAGATAGGGCGGTTGTGGTAGATGAGGTCAAACAGCATGATCATGCCGGTAGCCAGACCTGACAGGCAGGTCAGGCGGGCAAGGTCCCGCATACCGGCATATTCCCACATGATCTCATACAGGCCGCCGAACCAGAATACGATCATATAGATCGGCAGCACATACAGCAGCATGGGGGCCATGGCGCGCACGATCTCTACACGGCGGTAGGCATCGCCGCTGTCGAAGCGGAGCATAACGGCCAGCCAGTAGCATACTACGATAAGCCCGCAGTCCAGCAGCATCAAGGCGATGCGGCGCGGCAGACCCTTAATGATTTGTTTGGAATCCTGTTGCATCTGTTTCGTCCTTTACCAAAGTTCTATTCTCTATACCAAAGGGGGGCCGGTTGAACGGTACCCCTGCTAAATGCAGCCATATAAAAGTATTATAACACACAAATGCCCCGTTTGTCCTACTTTTGCAGTGACAAACGGGGCTAATCTTATATAAAATTTACCAGTAATTTTTGGTAAAACAGACGAAGCTTTTACTCGACCGTCACACTCTTGGCAAGGTTGCGGGGCTTATCGACATCCAGACCCTTGGCGCAGCTGACATAGTAGGCCAGAAGCTGCAGCGGAATGACAGACAGGCTGGTGGCAAAATGCGGGTCGGTTTTGGGGACATAGACCGTGAAGCCGGCCGTGTCCTCGATGCTGTAGTTGCCGTAGGTGGTCAGACCCATCAGGAAGGCGCCGCGGCTCTTGACCTCAACCATGTTGGAAACACTCTTTTCAAACAGGTCCGGTTGGGTCAGGATGCCGACCACAAGGGTGCCGTTCTCGACCAGTGAGATCGGGCCATGCTTCATCTCGCCGGCGGCGAAGGCCTCGGAGTGGATGTAGCTGATCTCCTTGAATTTCAGGCTGCCCTCCAGCGCAACGGCGTAGTCAAGGCCGCGGCCGATGAAGAAGGCGTCCTTGGCGTTGGCGTATTTGCTGGCAAACCACTGGATGCGCTCCTTATCCGCCAGCGTCTTTTCAATCTTCTCCGGCAGGGCCTCCAGCTCTGCGACCAGCTGCTCATACTGGCCGTCAGCCAGTGTGCCGCGCACCCGGGCAAACTCAGTGGCCAACAGGTAGCAGGCTGCCAGCTGGGTGCTGTAAGCCTTGGTGGTGGCCACCGAGATCTCCGGCCCGGCCCAGGTATACATGGTTGCGTCTGCCTCGCGGGCGATGCTGGAGCCGACCACATTCACGATGCCAACGGTGCGCACGCCGCGCTCCTTGCACAGACGCAGTGCCGCCAGCGTATCGGCGGTCTCGCCGCTCTGGCTGATGACCATGGCAAGAGAGTCCTGCTCAAGCACGGGGTCACGATAGCGAAACTCACTGGCGACATCGACCTCGACCGGGATGCGGGCCAGACTTTCAAACACATAGCGCGCTGCCATGCCCACATGATAGGCCGAGCCGCATCCGATGATATACAGACGGCGCACATTCTTGATTGCTTCCTCGTCCAGCGCCAGCTCAGACAGGTCGATTTTCCCGTCCTTCAGGCGCGGAGAGATCGTATCGCGCACGGCCGCAGGCTGTTCATTGATCTCCTTCATCATGAAATGCTCATAGCCGCCCTTTTCGGCAGCCTCGGCATCCCATTCAATGGTTGTGGACTCGCGGGTGATGGGCTCCTTGTCGATGTTGAAGAATTCGATGGAGTCCGGGGTCAGGCGTGCGATTTCGAGATTGTCAATGTAGTAGACCGTGCGGGTGTACTTGAGCAGTGCAGGCACATCGGAGGCGATGATGGCACCGTCCTCACATTGGCCAACGATGAGCGGGCTATCCTTGCGCACGGCATAGATGACACCGGGCTCATCGGCAAAAAGCACGCCCAGCGCATAGGAGCCGCGTACATGCAGCATCATGCGGGTGATGGCATCCAGCGCGTTGCCTGCGGATTCTCCGGTGTAGTAGTAGTCCAGCAGCTGCGCCACGACCTCGGTGTCGGTCTGAGAGACAAAGGTAAAGCCTTTGTTGAGCAGACGATCCTTGATCTCCTGATAGTTTTCAATGATGCCGTTGTGCACCACGGCGATCTTCTGGTCACGGGAATAATGCGGGTGCGCGTTGACCACAGACGGCTCCCCGTGGGTGGCCCAACGGGTGTGGCCGATGCCGCAGCTGCCGTGTACAGCATTGCCACCGTCCGTCATCTCGCTTAAAACCTTCAGGCGGCCCTTTGCCTTTACGACCTCAATCTTGCCTGCGGCGTTCTGCACCGCGATGCCGGCCGAGTCATAACCGCGGTATTCAAGCTTGGACAGACCGTCCAGCAGAATAGGTGCAGCCTGTGCTGCACCGGTAAAGCCTACGATTCCGCACATAACAGGGTTCCTCCTTTATGCAGTTGTTCAATATGACCTTCCCGCTTTAACGGGCAAAAGTAAAAATACTTGTATAGTATATTCTTTTTTGCACAAAATGTCTACTGTTTGGCCCAAATTTGCTATACTGTATGCCACACAAAAACAATGCGGGCGGCCGTCAAGGGCTACGGCCGCCCGCTGCGCGGATTCTCCTTTTCCCGTTTCTTACACCATATAAGACCGAATCAAAAAGTATCGCGCATTGGATAGCGTACCATATCTGGCGAAGAATAGCAAGTGCAAAACGGAATTTTTCCTGCTTTTTGCGCTGCTTACAAAAGATTATTAAGTTTGTACTGCCATTGCTTTGATAAATTAGGGCGTATCGTCCCCGCTGCTATTCGTGCGGTGTCCCCCTCAGGAGACCCGGCGCGCCACGACTACATAGCGCCCATTGGCGGACGAATACTCACAGGTTGAAAGGGTCAGCAGCTGCTCCCCGTAAGCCGGGCGGATGCCGCTGTCCACATCACTGCGGGACAGCACCTCCTCCACATAGGCATCGTAAGTCTGCGCGTCCATATCAATATACTGGTTATAGATAAATGAGGTGTCGTTTACAACATCAATGGCGAACGCGCCGAATACCTCGTATTTTGCATCACCGTACACGGTGTCAAACTCAATGCAGGGATGCTCCTGATAATAGCTGGCCTTCTTATACTCGGTCAGGCAGCCAAAGATCGCGCCGGTCTTCATATTGTGGCCGTAGATGACAAGGTTATCACTCTCAGCATTGGCACCCAGCGTTGTGTTTTCGTCAAGGTACGGCACACCGTAGACGCTGTAGCTCTTGTCAAAGTCGTGACGAAGATAGAAATCCTTTTTGTTTGGCGCGTACATAACCGGAAAGTCCAACTCTGTGCCATCAATCGAGAGCCACCCGATGAAATCGCTGTTCTTATCGCGCAGGGCGGCAAACTTGGCTCCGTTGGGGTTGACGCTCTCCCCGGACGGCTGCGGTTCGGCAGATGTGTCGATCATAGACTGCAGCTCGGCAAACTCGTTTTCTGTCCTGCGGTCATCCGCAAAGCGCTTGACAAGCAGCCCGGCACTGACCAGAAAAACAACGCCGAAAAAGAGCATGGCCAGCGTGTAGGCAAGGCTACCGCGCTTTTTCTCGGGGCCAGCAGGTGCAGTCGGGGCAAAGTCTGTATCGTTGTCCTGATCGTAAAGGGCCGCGTGGGGCGCGGCGGGCGGCTCTTGCGGCGCAAGGTCGCTGCGACGGATTTTTGCCATAGTGATTCTCCCTGTCTGAATGTCAAGTCTAGGTTTACTATACGATGCTGCAGAAGAAAATGCAAGAGGATACGGGCGAAAAATCGGCCTCAAAATTGTAAAGCCAGATGAAGAATAGCGCTTCCACAGAAAACGCTGCAAAAAAGTGCTGCTGCACCAGAATCAGATGCAGCAGCACTTTATTTACGCAAAAGGATCACTCGCGGATCTCAATGCCCAGCTTGAATTTAAGGTTGCCGAGAATCTTCTTGACGAAGCGGTCAATCTCATCGGGCGTCAGGGGCTTGGTGTCCGGCTGGAAGGAGAGGCTGAACGCCATGCTCTTTTTGCCGGCGCCCAGCTTTTCACCGCGGTAGATGTCAAACAGCTCGACCTTGGTCAGCTGCTTGCAGGCGCGCTGCATCTCGCTTACGAGGGTGCCGCACTCCATGCTTTCGGGGGCTACAAGCGCCAGATCGCGCTGTACCGGAGCCAGCGCAGGGATGGGCTGGTAGTGGATGGCTGCGGGCACCAGCGCGTGGAAGGCCACCCAGTCGATCTCGCCCAGATAGATGTTCAGGTTGCCGCGGCTATCCTTGGGCAGCTTGAGTTCGGCGGTGACATCGTTGGCCAGCTTGCCGAAAACGCCGACACGCTCCCCCTTGCAGAGGATATAGGCGGCGATGCCGGGATGCAGCCATGCAACATCGGCCGCACGCGCAACGGTCAGCTCGACACCGAATGCTGCGCCGAAGCTTTCTACCGCGCCCTTAACGGCAAAGAAGTCCTCCTCGCTGCCCCATGCGGCAAAGCCAAGATGCAGGCGTTCCTCCGGCAGCTCGGTGATGGGCTGCTGCTTCGGGATGTAAATGTTGGACATCTCGAAAAGGCGGCCCTCGGCATTGCCCTTGCGCAGGTTGTCAACGACCACATTCAGCAGGGACGGTGCCAGCAGCGGGCGCATGATGGTCAGATGAGAGGAGATCGGGTTCAAAATGCGGATGACATTGCGCTCGGGGGCATCAGCGGCAATGTGCAGCATATCCAGATCGGCATCAGCGTAGAAGGCCAGTGTTTCTGCCTCATAGAAGCCCTGCGCACACATGGTACGCTTGGCCTTGGCCTGTGCCTTCTGCTCCGCCGTCAGACCGCCGGTGGTGACGGTGGCAGCCTTCAGGAAGGTAGGCACGATATGCTCATAGCCGTACTCGCGGATGACCTCCTCGGCAAGGTCGGGCTCGCCGACCTCGATGTCCTCGCGCCAGCGGGGCGCAACGACCTGCATCGTGTCGCCGTCCGCCGCAAGCTTGACCTCAAACTGCAGGCGGTTCAGAATGTCGAGAATGGCGTCAGTCGGAACGGTGATGCCCAAAATCGCGTTGATGCCGCTGACCTTGGCAGTGAAATGCTTACCCTCACGCGGGGCACCAGCCGAGCAGTCGAAATGGGTGGCGGTGACCTCGCCGCAGCCCAGCTCCTGAATCAAATGCAGGGCGCGGGCCATGCCCAGCTCGGTTGTATACTCCGAGATGCCCTTTTCGTAGTGGCTGGAGGCATCGGTGCTCTGGCCCAGACCGCGGGCAGTCTTGCGGATGTTGTCGCGGGCAAACTTGGCGCTCTCAAACAGCAGCTGGGTCGTGGTGCTCTTGATCTCGCTGTTCAGCCCGCCCATGACGCCGGCCAGCGCGACCGGCTTGGAGCCGTCGCAGATGACGAGGTTGTTGGGCGTCAGGGTGAACTCCTTCTCATCGAGCGTTGTGATCTTCTCGCCGTCCTTAGCGCGGCGGACGAGGATCTGGCAGCTATCCAGCGTGTCCATGTCAAAGGCATGCATCGGCTGGCCGATTTCCAGCATGACATAGTTGGTAATATCGACTACATTGTCGATGCTGCGCAGGCCGCACAGGGCCAGCTGACGGCGCATCCAGCGCGGGGACTCGCCCGGTGTGATGTTGCGTACATAGTGGCCGATATAGCGCGGGCAGAGATCCTCCGCCTCAACGCGGATGGAGAGGCGCGGCTCGGTGTAATCGCTGACGGTGTAGTCGGTGGCGGGCATTTTGAGCGGCTTTTTCAGCACGGCTGCAACCTCGCGGGCAATGCCCAGCACGCTCTGGCAGTCGGCGCGGTTGGCGGTGATGGAGATGTCAAAGATATAGTCGTTGAGTCCCACAACCTCCTGAATCGGCGTGCCGGGAACGGTGTCCTTCGGCAGGTCGAGCAGACCGTAGACCTCAGAGCCGGGGTAAAGATCATCGTTCAGCCCCAGCTCCTCGCCGCTGCAGAGCATGCCGTTGGACTCAATGCCCATCAGGGGCTTGGCCTTGATGGTGATGCCGCCGGGCAGCGTGGAGCCGTCCAGTGCGGCAGCGGTGTGCATACCGGCATAGACATTGGCTGCGCCGGTAGAGATCTGGATGTCGTGACCATAGTCACCACAGTCCACCTTGCAGATGTGCAGATGCGTTCCTTCCTGCGGGACGCACTCGGTCACAACACCGACAACGACCTTGGAGATCTCACCGCCGAGGTCGATCAGTTCCTCGACCTCAAAGCCGCAGCCGAAGAGCTTATCCTCCAGCTCCTGCGCGGTGACATCAATATCAACATATTGCTTTAACCAGCTGAATGGTACTTTCATACTCTGTACTCCTCCCCTGTCAATCCTCGAACTGCTTCAAGAAGCGCAGATCGTTTTCAAACATCAGACCGATGTTGTTGATGCCGTATTTCAGCATAGCGATACGCTCGATACCGATGCCGAAGGCAAAGCCGGAGTAGACATTGGGGTCGATGCCGCAGTTTTCCAGCACGCTGTGATGCACAACACCGGCGCCCAGCACCTCGATCCAGCCGGTATGCTTGCAGAGCGGGCAGCCCTTGCCGCCGCACTCAAAGCAGGAAACATCGACCTCGACGCTCGGCTCGGTAAACGGGAAGTAGGACGGGCGCAGACGGGTCTTGACCTCGGCACCGAACAGGGCCTGCACGAACTTATCCAGCATGCCCTGCAGGTCGCAGAGGGTGATGCCCTTGTCAACGACCAGACCTTCCATCTGGTGGAACATCGGGGAGTGGGTCGCGTCCGAGTCGGAGCGGAACACACGGCCGGGCACCAGCACCTTGATGGGGGGCTTTTCACGATCCATTACACGGATCTGGCCGCCGCTGGTCTGGGTGCGCAGCACAATGTCATCCGCGACATAGAAGGTATCCTGCATATCGCGGGCGGGATGGTTCTTCGGCACATTCAGGCGGGTGAAGTTGTGGTCATCGTCCTCGATCTCAGGGCCTTCATAAATTTCAAAGCCCATGCCGGAGAATACATCAATGATCTCGTTCTTGACGAGGGTGATGGGGTGCAGGTTGCCGGTCGTGCGGATCTTGGCGGGCATCGTAATGTCCACCGTCTCGGCGGCGTTGCGGGCAGCCAGCGCCGCCTTCTCGACCTGCTCAGACAGGGTCTGGTACTGAGCCTCGACCCACTGCTTGAATTCGTTGATGGTCTTGCCGACGGCGGGGCGATCCTCCTTGGGGACATCGCGCAGGCTCTTGGTCAGGCCTGCGACTTCGCCGTTTTTGCTCAGGTATTTCTGCCAGAAGTCAGAAAGCTGGGCTTTGTCAGTGACGGCTGCGCCGGCCTGCTCAATAGCGGCGCGCAGCTCCTTGATTTTTTCTTCCATAGTACACCTCTGCTTGGCTTTTGGGCCGGAGCCAAATAAAAAGGCCCCGTCCCTGTGTGAAATCAGGGACGAAGCCTTGTAAATACAATTCTCCGCGGTACCACCCGTGTTCCGTATTATGCAATACGGCACTCTTTGCTGCGGGTAACGGTGCAGGGCCGTTGCGCACTACCGGGCCGTTGGGCCTTTCCCGCGCACCACTCGGGAGGGAACTTCCGCGCATAGTCCCTGCAGGCGGCTTACAGCCGGTGACCGCCCTCTCTTACCCAAGGCGCATTGCGCGTACTTACTCCGTCATTGTGTTTTGCGAATACCTGTTTAGTATAGCGCGAAATTTGCGGCCTGTCAAGCCTGCGGCATGGGATACTTCTGCTTATCCTCCACGCTGATGGCCTTGCCAAGCTGCACCTCGATCACCTTCAGCTCGGTATCAGCCAGAATCGTGTGCTTGCAGCCAGCTTTCATCGTCAGGATATCCCCTGCCTTGACGGGCTGTGCCCTGCCGTCCAGAATTGCGCGGCCGGTGCCCGAGATAACGGTCCAGACCTCATCGCGGTTCTCGTGGCTGTGGTAGTTCATGCCGTGACCGGCGTTCAGCGTGATCTTGATGGTCAGGCTTTCATCCTCGACATCCAGCACGTGGAAGGACCCCCACGACTTTTCAGCAAACATGATCTGCTGGTGGATGCTGTCCACATAGGGCTTGATATAGCTGGACTGCTCCTTATCGGAGACAAGGATTCCCTCCGGGCTGGCAGAGACAACAACATCCTTCAGCCCCATGCAAAGCACCGGTACATCCAGTTCATTGAGAACATGCACATTCTCACAAGTTTCATTCAGCATGGCCTTGCCGATGCTTGGCTCCTGCATGGCTTCGGTCAGGGTGTTCCAGGTGCCCATATCCTTCCACTGGCCTGCAAAGCGCATGACCTGAATCTTCGATTCATTCTCAACGACCGCATAATCGAAGCTGATCTTCTTCAGCGTCTCATATTTACGGAAAAGGTCCTGATAATCGGTAAAGTCGATCAGCTCATGTGCCTTGTCCAGCACATAACGCAGCTTGTAGGCAAATACGCCGCCGTTCCAAAGCGCACCCTGCGCAATGTACTTTTCCGCTGTGGCGGCATCGGGTTTTTCTTTAAAGGTCTTGACCGGGCTGACGGCATCGGCGCTCTCCGGGATGATGTAGCCGTACTTTTCGCTGGGATAGGTCGGCTCAATGCCCATGAGCGAGAGGTTGGCGCTGCCCTTTTCCGCAAGATCGGAGAGATCCTTTAACGCGGCAAAATAGTCGTTGTTGACATACGGGTCCACCGGGCAGACGACCACAGCCTCATCAAGGCCCACGCCCTTTACATCGTGCAGATAGGCCGTGGCCAGTGCGATAGCCGGAAAGGTATCGCGGCGGCAGGGCTCAACGCAGACGCCGACCGAATTGCCAAGCTGGTTGTGGATGGACGACACCTGCGTCTTGCTGGTGGCAATCGTCACGCTGGCATCAGTGTCCACCTCTTTGATCTGGCGGTAGACGCGCTGGACCATCGACTCGTAGCCGTCATCGGTCTTGAAGATCTTGATGAACTGCTTGGAACGGATATCGTTCGACAGCGGCCACAGGCGCTTGCCGGAGCCGCCGGACAGCAGAATGATATTCATAGCGTTTCCTTTCAGCGCTCGGCGCGCATCGGGTTGTGTAGGAAGTCCTCATAGGACAGGCGCAGGCCGTCCTCCAGCTCGGTCTTGTAGGTCCAGCCAAGGTTCGTAGCCTTGGACACATCCAACAGCTTGCGGGGCGTGCCGTTGGGCTTGGAGGTGTCCCACTTGATCTCGCCGGTATAGCCCACGACCTTGGCAACCAGCTCGGTCAGCTCCTTGATGGTCAGCTCCTTGCCGGTGCCGGCGTTGACGGTCTCGTTACCGGAGTAGTTGTTCATCAGGAAAACGCACAGGTTGGCCAGATCGTCCACATACAGGAACTCACGCAACGGAGAGCCGTCGCCCCAGCAGGTAACACTCTCCACACCGTTGACCTTGGCCTCATGGAAGCGGCGAATCAGTGCCGGGACCACATGGCTGTGGGTCGGGTGATAGTTATCGTTGGGGCCGTACAGGTTCGTGGGCATGACCGAGATATAGTCGGTGCCGTACTGGCGGTTCAGGAACTCGCAGTATTTCAGGCCGCTGATTTTGGCGAGGGCGTAGGCCTCGTTGGTCTTTTCCAGCTCGCTGGTCAGCAGGCAGCTTTCCTTCATCGGCTGGGGCGCCATACGGGGATAAATGCAGGAGGAGCCGAGGAATTCCAGCTTTTTGCAGCCGTTCTGCCATGCGGAGTGGATGACATTCATTTCCAGCGTCATATTAAACCACATAAAGTCAGCCAGTGCCTCCTGATTGGCAACGATACCGCCGACCTTAGCGGCTGCCAGAAAGACATACTCGGGCTTTTCCTCTGCAAAAAAGCGCTCGACATCCTCCTGACGGCAAAGGTCCAGCTCTTTATGCGTGCGGGTGATGATATTGGTGTAGCCCTGACGCTGCAGCTCGCGCACGATGGCGCTGCCCACCATGCCGCGATGACCGGCGACATAAATTTTAGCATTCTTTTCCATCATGATTGTTACCTTCTTTTGATGCTTTTGATGAAATTATTTGATAACGCCCTTTTCGAGATATTCAGCCAGATTGGTCTTAATATGCTCCTCGGCGCGCTCTACGGCGACCTTCTTCATGTCATGATCGACCATGATCTTGACAAGCTCTGCAAAGGTGGTCTTGGTGGGGTTCCAGCCCAGCTCGCGCTTGGCCTTGCTGGGGTCACCCCACAGGTTGACAACATCGGTGGGACGGTAGAAATCGGGGCTGACCTCGATGACGACCTTGCCCGTAGCCTTGTCGATGCCCTTTTCGTTCATGCCCTCGCCCACAAATTCCAGCTCGATGCCGACATTGTGGAAGGCCAGCTCGCAGAACTCACGCACGGAGTGCTGCTCGCCGGTAGCGATCACAAAATCCTCGGGGGTCTTGTTCTGCAAAATCAGCCACATGCACTCGACATAATCCTTGGCATAGCCCCAGTCGCGCAGGCTGGACAGATTGCCGAGATAGAGCTTGTCCTGCTTGCCCTGCGCAATGCGGGCGGCAGCCAGCGTGATCTTGCGGGTGACGAAGGTCTCGCCGCGGCGCTCAGACTCGTGGTTGAAGAGGATACCTGAGCAGCAGAACATGTTGTAGGCCTCGCGGTATTCCTTTACGATCCAGAAGCCGTACTGCTTGGCGACAGCATAGGGGCTGTAGGGATGGAACGGGGTGTTCTCGTTCTGGGGGACCTCCTCGACCTTGCCGTACAGCTCGGAGGTGGAGGCCTGATAGATGCGGCAGGTGTCCTTCAGGCCGCAGAGGCGCACAGCCTCCAGCACACGCAGCACGCCGGTGGCATCGACATCGGCCGTGAACTCTGGCACATCGAAGCTGACCTGCACATGGCTCTGGGCGGCCAGATTGTAGATCTCATCAGGGCGCACGGTGCTGACAACCGAGAGGATGCTCATCGAATCGCTCAGATCGCCGTAGTGCAGGTGGAAGTTGGGGTGACCCTCCAGATGGGCGATGCGCTCACGGTAATCAACGGAGGAGCGGCGGATAACGCCGTGGACATCGTAGCCCTTCTCAAGCAAAAACTCTGCCAGATAGCTGCCGTCCTGACCGGTAACACCGGTGATCAGTGCTTTTTTCATAATGCGGTTTCCCTTTCATCTGTATCTTGCGCGGTGATTTTGCGCGTAGTTCTCTGTATGTTTGTTATTCTACCGCATTATTTTTCTTTTTTGCAGGGCGAATCTTGCAAAAGACTAGCATTATATTGACTTTTTTGGTATACTGGGTTTGCAGTGCTGAGAGGCTAAGATGTCGAGGCGACCATTGGTCGCCCCGACAAAACAAGGAAGGTACAGTTATGGACACCCCGTTATTTGACGGCAAGCTGGTGCATTCCCAGCGCATTATTTATACGCCCTCCCCCTTTGCACGGTCGAATCTTGTGCATTTGCAGGAGGTTGGCCGGCTGCAGGCGCGCAGCCCCCATGCCAGCACCCGCAAGGGGCTGGCCTCCTACCTGTTCTTCATGGTGGAGAGCGGCAGCGGCACCTTGGAATATGATGGCACCACTCGCGCTCTGCGCGCCGGGGACTGCGCATTTCTTGACTGCCGCAAGCCGTACCGCCATTATACGGGCGAGGACCTGTGGCAGCTGCGCTGGGTGCATTTTTACGGCCCGAACATGGGGGCCATCTACAAAAAATATGAGGAGCGCGGTGGTCAGTCAAGCTTCCGCTCAGAGAATGCAGCCGCCTATGCCGCGCTGCTGGAAACTCTGTACACACTGGCCGATTCCGACAATTATGTGCGCGACATGCAGATATGCGAAAAGCTGCTGGCCCTGCTGACCCTGCTGATGCAGGAAAGCTGGCACCCCGAGGCCGTGCGCGCAGGGAGCGCAAAACGGCAGAATCTGCAGGAGATCAAGGACTATCTTGACGCCCACTATGGGGAAAAGATCACGCTGGACGCTTTGGCGGAGCAGTTTTACATCAACAAATTCTACCTGACCCGCGTTTTTAAAGAGCAGTTCGGTCAGACGGTCACAGGTTACCTGATGCAGCTGCGCATCACGCAGGCAAAGCGCCTTTTGCGATTCAGCGATAAAAATATTGAGACCATTGCGCAGGAATGCGGCATGAGCGATGCCAATTACTTTTCACGCATCTTCAAAAAGGTGGAGGGCACAACACCGGGCCAGTACCGGCGGCAATGGTAAGCAAAGCGCAGGAGCCATGCTTGGGCGGCATGGCTCCTGCGCTGCTTCATTGTGTTATTTTTTCAAGATGATCCATGCTGACCCAGCCGTGCCACCTGCCGTAGAGAGTCAGCATCCAGCAGCCGTCCTCGCTGCGGCCCAACTCCTGCAGGGCGGTGTATTCCGGCACAAGGCTGATTTTTTCGTAGCTTGTGTCCGGCCCTACACGCAGCCACAGGCCTCCGGTGGCGGTGACCCGCCAAAAGGTGTCTGTTGCCTTTAGCTCCTTCGGACCAACCTGAAAGCGCATTTTGGCATCCTGCCAATGCTCCGGCACGCCGGGCAGCGTTCTGCTCTGCCAGTGTCCGTCCCGCTGCAGCCAGAGGATATGGCCATTCCAAGCGGCACCTGCATAATCGCAGGGGATGTATTCCTTCCCGGCGGCGTCCAGCACACCCCATTTCCCGTCACGGCAGATGGCAGCATACCCATTCAGCAGGGGCGAGGCATACTTTGGCGTGTAATCCTCATAAAAATCCAAGCCGCCGTAGACTGCGTCATACACGACTTCCGTTGCCAAATTTCCCTTCCGGTCAAGGTAGGCCCATTTGTCACCGATCTTGACCGGGGCCAGTGGCTGGTCATAAAAGCAGCCCGCGGATGCATAGGTCGTGCCGTTCAGCAGGTTTCCGTCAGCATCGGCAAAAACAATTCCGCCGCCCTCGGCTGTCGTATAATAGTCCGGGTCACCGTTTCCGGATGTCCACACACTCCGCACACAGGGCAGATAATCCCCATACAGAGCATCGCCATCGTTCAGTTCGGCAGCACCGCCCATCATGCCGGCGCTTTTGCATACACGGCCGGTGTTGATGTCATAGGTCCATGTATAGCTCTGCCCGTCATGCTCACCGGTGCAGAGTGTACCGGCATTTTCTGCGGCGAGCGCCGCCTCATAGCTGCTGCGCTCCGCATCATCCATCGGGGCCGAGGTGCTGAGAAAATGCCAGCGCAGACAGCCGTTGGCGCAGCGTTCGATTGGCCGGTCGGAGATACAGGGCAGCAGGACGGTGCCGTCACTTTTCATCAGGCCCCATTTTTCGTCCATGCACATCGTATAATAGCCGTTTGTGGCAAGCCCGTCCTGCGCCAGCAGCTGGCCGCTTCGGGTATCCTGCTGCTGCAGCTGGATGGCCGTATATTCACCGGCTGCGGTTTCGGTTGTTTGGCCGGGCTGGCAGGTCGGGGCAGTTTCCGGTGTCTGGGCGGGTGTTGTCGTCGGCGCAGATGTGCCGATCACATCAGCCGGCCGTGACGCGCAGCCTGCCAGCAGCAGTATTACAGCGGCGCAAAGGATCCGTTTCATAGGCCCCCCTGTGTATAGCAGCCAAATCATTCCCGGGCGTTTTTCAGCTCATCCTCAATACGGTCAAACCGCTCTAAGAAGGAATGCTCCTCCCCCTCGGTCTTGTAGCCGGGCATTGTGTCCAGCGCAACGGCGTGGATGCTGCGGAAGATGCTGTTCTCGATATTCGGATTGTCACGCATCAGGCGGCGCAGCAGGACCTTGATCTCCTGCCGCTTGGAGCCGCCGCCCCCATTGTCGCAGATGGTGCATGCCTCGGTAAAGCGGCAGGCGCACTGGATAAATTCAAGGTCATTGTACCGCCGCCATGCGATGATGTCCTCCTCGCGGATGCAGTAGAGCGGCCGGATCAGCGTCATACCCGGGAAATTTGTGCTGTGCAGCTTGGGCGGCATGGCCTGCAGCTGCGAGCCGTAGAACATGCTCATGACGGTTGTCTCGATAACATCATTGAAATGATGGCCGAGCGCGATTTTGTTGCAGCCAAGCTGCTGTGCTTTTTTGTAAAGATGACCGCGGCGCATCCGGGCACAAAGGTAGCAGGGAGATTTATCGCTGTTGTTTGCCACATCAAAGATGTTTGTTTCAAACACCGTGATGGGAATATGCAGCAGTGCGGCGTTGCTCTCGATCTTTTGGCGGTTGATTTCGTTATAGCCGGGGTCCATGACGAGAAAGACCAGTTCAAACGGAACCTCACTGTGGCGCTGCAGCTCCTGCAAAAGCTTGGCCATGACCATAGAATCCTTACCGCCGGAAATACAGACGGCGATCTTGTCCCCCGCCTGAATCAGCTCATACCGCTTGACGGCCACGATAAAGGGCGTCCACAGCTGCTTGCGAAATTTTTTGATGATGCTGCGCTCGATTTTTTGATATGTTTCTAATTGGCGTTCCAACGGTCAATTCTCCTTATTTGTCAGGGTTTTGTAGCAGGTATCGAAGGCCTGCAGAAAGCCTTCGATTTCTTCCTCGGTCGTCAGGTGGCTTACGCTGATGCGCCAGCTGGACAGTGCATTGCGGCGGTCGCGGCTGACGGCAAACACGGCCTTGGACGGCATCCCGTCCGAGGAACAGGCAGATTTGACCGAGACACAGACCCCCTGCTCGCTGAGAGCCTGCTGGAACCGCGTGCCCTTGATGCCGGTTACGCTGACATTGATGATGTGCGGTACTGCAGTCTCGGGGCTGTTGATGCGCACAAGGCTGTAGCGCCGCAGCGCTGCCACAAGGCGGTCATGCAGAAGCTGCACCTGCGCAGTGCGCGCCGCCTGTGCATCCAGCGCCCGGGTCAGCGCCGTATCCAGACTGATCGCCAGCCCGAGCGTTGGGGTGCCGCTGCGGTAGACCGTAGTGCTGGCCCCGCCGGAGATCTGCGGTGTGATCACCAACCCGCGCCGCTTATACAGCGCACCGATGCCGTTGAGGCCGTAAAATTTATGGGCCGTAAAGCTCATGGTATCCACGCCGTCCAGCCAGAGGTCCGTTTTGCCTACGGCCTGTGTTGCATCCACATGCAGGCGGCAGCCGGGGTACAATTTGACGAGCTCTGCAATTTCTCGAATGGGCTGCACGGTACCCAACTCACTGTCCACGGCGCAAACTGCTACCAGAACCGTATCATCGCGCAGCAACTCCCGCAGCTGGTCAAGGTCTACCCTGCCGTCACGGCCAATGCGCAGCAGGTCGATCTCGTATCCCTGCTGCTGCAGGACGGATAAGGACGCCCCCACAGAGGAATGCTCCAGCTCGGTGGAGATGATGTGCTTACCGATATGCCGTGCGGCCTGTGCAATGCCCTTGACAGCAAGGTTGTTGGCCTCGCTTGCGCCGGAGGTGTAGATGATCTCGGCCGGCTGCACGCCGAGGTGCTGCGCAATGGAGGTCGTCACACGGTCCATCTCAGCCCGGGCCTGCTGCCCGGCGATGTGGGTGGAGTTGGGGTTGGCAATGTAGCGTTGCTCCGCCGCGACAAAGGCGTCCAGAACGGCCGGGTCTGCCGGGGTGTTGGCGGTATAATCAAGGTAGATCATGGCGTGTGCCCTCTTTTACGATAGTATACCGGAATAGTATACCGCAGTTTCCTACTTTGTCAATAGGAATTGACACCCCGCAAAACCCCTGCCCAAGGCAGGGGGAATTTTCAGTCCTGCTCCGCAATCGTGACAGACTGCTTGTCAAAATAGGGCGTCAGGCCCCACATGTCCGGCCCGGGTGCCACATCGGTGTAGAACAGGAGCCAAGGGCGTTCCTCGCCGTTCAGCGGGCGGATCGTTACATCTTGCTGGGCGGCATCGGTCAGAATCGCCTCCCGCGCATCCAGTGCCGCGGCGTAGCGTGCGGCCTGTCCGTCCGCCAGCTCATAGGCGGCCTCCAAGCTGGTGGCAAAGTGGTTGTCCTGCCCCTCTTTGACGGTATGGCTGCCGATGCAGGCCATGCAGACCAGCAGAACGGCAGTCGCCTGCGGCAGACGCCGGGCATGGCGTTTACAAAATTGCTCTGCACTATGCAGAGAGAGGCCGCGCACACGCTCAAGCCAGCCGAGCAGAAGAAACTCTGTCGCAGCCAGCCCCAGCACAAAGGTCATCCAGACGACATTCAAAAGCCGTCCCGCGCCGATGCCGCCCATTGTGTAGGACGGCAGGAAGATCATGCCCCACATCAGCACAAAGGTGACCGCCGCGCCAAAAACCGGGTGGCGGAACACACGGTCCGGCAGAGCGGCACTGCGGGCAAGGTGGAGCAGCGGCAGGGCCAGCAGCGCCAGCAGGCAGAGCAGCGGTACATCCAGCCAGCGGATCCACTCCATCGCGGCAAGGATAAAGCTTTTGATAACAGCCTCGGCGAAGCCTGCACCGGAAAAGCCTGCTGTGCGCACCCGCGTGCCGGGGGCCAGCACATTGAACAGCAGCCCAAGGATTGCCGCTGCAAAGGCGGGCAGCTGCCAGAAGTTACGCCGCCGTGCGCAGAGCACTGCCGCAAGCAGCAGCAAAAGAAGATTCAAAAGCCCTGCTACCTGATGGCCGCCGCCGATGACCAGACTGCACAAACAGCCTGCGGCTGCGTACAGCACCCTGCGCCGCAGCGTAAGCTGCGCGGCAAAGCAGAGCGCAAAGGCAAGGCCCGCGTTCAGCACCGCAAGCGAGAAATACGGCAGGTAGTTCATCGCGCCGTTGAACCAGTACAGCCCCTCGACCGGGGCGGGCATTCCCTCGATAAAAGCGAAGGTCAGCAGCAGCGCCAGCGCCCAAGGCAGCCGCTTTTGCGCCGCAGATAAGCGCAGCACTACACAGCGCGCCAGCCCGTACAGGCAGAAAAAGAGCGGCAGCAGCACACAGAGCAGTGTGACGCCGTAAACCCGGTTGCCGAAGATAGCAGGCTGAAACGCCAGCGTAAAGCCGGAGACATACAGCCCCTGCCAGTTTTGATAGTAGTAGACATTTGTGTCCCACGCGGCCTTGAGCAGCCGCGGCAGATCGAAGCCGTACTGTTGTATGACCGCATGGGTGCGGGCCGCGTAGATATAATCATCCGCCGAGGGGCGGGCAAAGACAGCCAGTACAAACACCGGCACCAGCAGCAGGCCGGTCAAGAGCGCGAAACGGCGCAGCCAGCGCTTTTGCGCGGCTGCATCGTGCCAGAAATCCATATGCAAATCCTTACTTCTTGTCATCCAGCGTCATCTGCAGGAAGTAGACCCATTGCTTCTCCCACCAGTACCAGTCGTGGGAAACATCCGCGCCCCAGATGTCTACGATAGGATGGATACCCTTGCTCTCGAGAATGGCCTGCAGCTCTCGGGTGGAGGCCAGCAGGTCTCCCTCCCATGCACCCTGACCGCAGCACATGATGAACTTATCGGCCTTTTCAAACAGCTTCATGTAAGGGTGGGTCGTGGGGAAATTGCGCATGTAATCGCAGGGGGAATTGCGGTAGACGAGATCGTCCATATATCCGCCGAAGAACATGCCGGAGGAATACAGGCCGCTGAGTGCGATCGTGCCGTTGAAGATGTCCGGGCGGCGCAGGAAGAAGTTGACGGCGTGGCCGCCGCCCATGCTGGCACCGCCGGTCAGGATCTTGCCGGTGTGGTCGTCGCCCTGCTCACGGTTAATCTCAAGCAGGCGGGGCACAAATTCCTCGCAGATATAATTGTACCAGCGCTCCTGCATCTCGATACGCGGGCGCTCGGGGCCGTTGTTGTCCCAGCTCTCGGGGTCGATGCTGTCCACTGTGAAGATCTGCAGCCGGCCGTCATCCACCCAGCGGGCAGCGGCATTGCACATGTTGCGGTCCTCCCAGTCAAAGAAGCGGCCGCTCTGGCACGGGAAAATCACGGTGGGCCGTCCGGCGTGGCCGTAGACCTTGAACTCCATAAATCGGTTCAGAAAACGGCTGTACTCTTTGTAATAGCGGATCTGCATGGCAGTCCCCTCCTATTTGTAAAAGAATTTCTTATTCAGATCCAGCAGACCGACCATTGCATGCATCGGCCCGGAGGATGAGGTTTTGAATACCCAGTAATAAAGCAGCGCCAGTGCCTCCCGCATATAGCAGGGCAGCACACTGCGCAGCGGTGTTGCAGCGGCAAGCTCAGACACATTGGTAAAGCCAGCCATTGCGGCATACTGCCCGGCGCGGTAGCAGTGGAATTCATTGGAGACATAGACAATGGGGGTCGTTTGGGAAAAGCCCCGCGACTGCAGCAGCGCCAGTGAAAAGGCGAAGTTCTCCTCCGTGGAGGTGGAGCGGTTCTCTGACAGGACCCGCTCGGGCGGCAAGCCCTTTGCAATCAGATAGTCCCGCATGGCATCACCCTCAGGGACCCACTCATCACGGCCCTGCCCGCCGCTGGTGACGACCAGCGTATCGGGGTGGGCGGCGGCGAACGCATAGGCCTTGTCAAGGCGGTATTGCAGCAGCTTGCTGGGCTTGTCCCTGTGCAGGCCCGCCCCCAGCACAATCACGACCTGCTCGTTCCCTGTAGGCGGGTGAAGATACCCGCTGACAGCAACAAAGGCAATAACAGCCAGATAAAGGCAGACCAGCACCGCCAGCACCCCAAAAACCACGCGCCCGATACCTGCAGAAAACCACGCATTAACAGGTCTGCGAAAGACAGCGTAGCCGGTAACGCAGCCGGTGAGCAGCCACACCATAAGGTTGCCCATGTTAAAGTTGGAAAGGAACACCAGCGAGAGGGAGTAAACCACCAGCACCGCCGCCAGCAGGTAAAGAAGCAGTACGCCCACGTTACTTCGCAATTTCATCATAGACGCCGCAGCCCGCCGGGCAGTACGCAACGCCCAGTGCCTTGCAGACCGTGTCGGCGATGGTCGCAAAGCTGTAGCGTGTATGCAGGTTCACACCGGGACGGATCTCATCGCCATACACAAGGAACGGCACATGCTCACGGGTGTGGTCGGTGGTCTTGGTGTAGCTGGGGTCGCAGCCGTGGTCGGCAGTGACCATAAGCACATCGCCGGGGCGCATTTTGTCCATAAAGGACGGCAGCCAGTCATTGAACTCCGCAGCGGCAGCGGCATAGCCGGCAATGTCACGGCGGTGGCCGTACAGCATGTCAAAGTCAACGAGGTTGACGAAGGCAAGGCCCTCAAAATCGCGGTCGGCCAGCTCCAGCGTCACCCGGAGTCCCTCGGTGTTGCCGGAGGTGCGGATGGTTTCCCCAATGCCCTTGCCTGCAAAAATGTCGTGGATCTTACCCACACCGATGGTCTGCTTTCCGGCAGCGAGGATAGCGTCCAGCATTGTATCGCGCGGCGGCACCAGACTGTAGTCATGGCGGCGCGGCGTGCGGGTAAAGTTGGCGGCGCAGTCCCCCACAAACGGTCGGGCAATGACACGGCCGACGCCGTACTTCCCGGTGAGCAGCTCCCGCGCCTCGGCGCAGATCTCATAGAGCTTTTCCACAGGGACAAGTGCTTCGTTCGCAGCAATCTGGAACACGCTGTCGGCGGAGGTGTAAACGATGAGCGCACCGGTCCGGAGATGCTCCTCGCCGTAGTCGCGGATGACATCGGTGCCGGAATAGGGCTTGTTGCAGAGAACCTGATACCCGGTTTTGGCCGTGAATGCATCAAGCAATTCCTGCGGGAAACCGTCTGGGAAGGTGGGCAGCGGTTCGGCACTCAGCAGACCCGCGATTTCCCAGTGGCCGATGGTCGTATCCTTGCCGGCACTTGCCTCGCGCAGGCGGGCAAAGCTGGCAATGGGCGCTGTCTCCGGTTTGCCGCAGGTCACACCGTCCAGATTGAAAAGGCCAAGCTTTGCCAGATTTTCTCCCCTGAAATTGGGATGACCGGCGATGGCGGCCAGCGTGTTTGTACCGGCATCGCCGAACTGCGGCGCATCCGGCTCTGCGCCAACGCCAAAGCTGTCCAGCACGATCAAAAATACGCGTTTTGCCATAATCTTTCTCCTATGTAGGGTGGTATACATTTATTATTATTGCTATTATACCGTAAAGCTGCCAAAAAGTAAACACGAAATGCAGAGCACACCACCTGTAAAAGAGCAATAAATGTATGGTAAAATTTTTGTCCGCAATTTTTTCCCTCTTGTTTCCCCGGGCTGACTTGTAGTATAATACCGCTAAGGTTTGCCAAAGTATATAAATATGTGGAATGTTTATGGAGGATATGTTTTATGCGCAAAACGAAAATTGTCTGCACGATGGGTCCGTCTACTGATAAGCCGGGGATCCTGCGTCAGCTGATGGAAAATGGCATGAATGTTGCCCGTTTCAACTTTTCCCACGGCGACTATGAGGAGCATAAGGGCCGCTTTGACAAGGTGCGTGCCCTTTCCAAGGAGCTGGATCTGCCCATTGCCTGTATGCTGGACACCAAGGGTCCCGAGATTCGTCTGGGTGAGTTCAAGAACGGTGTGGAGAAGCTGACCACCGGCCAGAAGTTCACCCTGACCTCCCGCAGCGTAGAGGGCACGAACGAAATCTGCTCCGTCACTTACAAGGAGCTGCCCCGCGATGTCAAGCCCGGCGGCCGGATCATGCTGGACGACGGTCTGATCGAGCTGCGCATTGACGAGGTCGGCGACACAGACATTGTCTGCACGGTCTGCAATGACGGCATCATCAAGACCAAGAAGGGCGTCAACGTTCCCGGCGTGCATCTGTCCATGCCGTATATGAGCCAGCGCGACACGAGCGATATTCTGTTTGGTGTCGAGCAGGGCTTTGACCTGATCTCCGCCAGCTTTGCCCGCAACGCGCAGGACATTATGGATATCCGCCACATTCTGGACGAGCACAACTCCAAGATCCGCATCATTGCGAAGATCGAGAACCAGGAGGGCATCGACAACATTGACGAGATTCTGACCGTGGCCGACGGCATCATGGTTGCCCGCGGCGATATGGGCGTTGAGATCGACTTTGCCGAGATCCCGGCCATCCAGAAGCACCTGATCGACCGCGCCATGAGCGCCGGTAAGATTTGCATTACCGCTACCCAGATGCTGGATTCCATGATCGTCAACCCCCGCCCGACCCGTGCCGAGATCACCGATGTGGCCAACGCCATCTACGACGGCACCGGCGCGGTCATGCTCTCCGGTGAGACCGCCGCGGGCAAGTACCCCGTCGAGGCGCTGAAGGCCATGGCTACGATTGCCGAGACCACCGAGGCAGACTCCAGCTTTGACAGTCTGGTCCACCACTCCGGTACGGACAACAGCCGCCTGAACATCAGCGCTGCCGTCGGCCATGCCGCCTGCACCACCGCTACAGACATCGGCGCTTCCGCCATCATCACGGCTTCCAAGAGCGGTGAGACCGCCCGCCTGTTGAGCCGCTTCCGTCCTGACACCCAGATCATTGCCTGCGTGCTGGACGATACGACCCGCCGTCAGCTCAATGTCTACCGCGGCGTTACCCCGTTGCTGATGGACTACGCGACCTCCACGGATGAGCTCATCAGTATGTCGGTTGCGAAGGCCAAGAGCGCGGGCCTTGTGCAGGACGGTGACCTCGTCGTCGTCACCGCCGGTGTTCCCGTCGGCATCTCCGGCACCACCAACATGATTAAGGTCCACATGGTCGGCGATTCCCTGCTGGCCGGTGTCGGCATCGGCAGCCACAACGCCAAGGGTGAGGTTTGCGTGTGCCGCAACGCCACCGAGGCTACCAAGAAGTTCAAACCCGGCCAGATTTTGGTCGTACCCTTCACCACCAACGACACGCTGCCTTTCATGCGTGAGGCTGCCGGTATCATCACCGAGGAGGCCGGTACGAACAGCCATTCCGCCATTGTCGGTCTGACGCTGGATAAGGCCGTTATCGTTGGTGCTACCAACGCCACCCGTACGCTGAAGGACGGTATGGTCATCTCGATGGACTGTTCGCGCGGTATTGTGCAGGCTATGGCGAAGTGAGGCTGTGAAATGGAACGCATTGCAAGCTTTTGTGTTGACCACACCACTCTGTTGCCGGGTATGTACCTCTCCCGCCGTGACGGAGCCGAGGGCGAGATCCTGACCTGGGATATCCGGATGAAGCAACCCAACAAGGGCAGCTACCTCTCCCCGGCTGCAGCCCACACGCTGGAGCATCTGTTTGCCACCTACGCGCGCAACAGCAAATACAGCAAGGGCGTTGTCTATGTCGGCCCGATGGGCTGCTTGACCGGGTTTTATCTGGTCACCACCGGTCTGACCCCCGGCGAGGCGCTGGAGCTGGCCCGCAGCGCCTTTGAATGGATGGCTGAATTTGAGGGAAAGATTCCCGGAGCGTCCGCCGTGGAATGCGGCAACTATCTGATGATGGATCCCATCGCTGCCCGCGCCGAGGCCGCTGCCATGCTGCCGGTGCTGGAGGCGCTGGACGCTGAAAAGCTGCATTACTAATCAGCAATATATAAATAGTATGCCCGCTGCGGAAACGCAGCGGGCATTTTTAGCGGGCGGATATGGAATCCACCTCTACGGAATAAAGGCGCATACATAGCAAGCTGTCAAAAAACTCTTGTAGGGGCGAATTCCATATCCGCCCCTGCAGCGCAAAAACCGCCACCCACTGAAAAACAGCGGGTGGCGGTATCATTATGCAGGGATCTTAACTCAGATCAGCGCGGCGGTGATGAGGGCCATCTTGTAGACCTCCTCGGCGTTGCAGCCGCGGGACAGGTCGTTGATGGGGGCGTTCAGGCCCTGCAGGATGGGGCCGTAGGCCTCGAAGCCGCCCAGACGCTGTGCAATCTTATAGCCGATATTGCCGGCGTTGATGTTGGGGAAGATAAAGGTGTTGGCATAGCCTGCGACCTTGGAGCCGGGGGCCTTCAGCTGGCCGACCTCAGGGGCGACGGCGGCGTCAAACTGCAGCTCACCGTCAACCTTCAGCTCAGGGCAGGCCTCCTGCACACGCAGGGTAGCATTGCGCATCTTATCAACCGTCTCGCCCTTGCCGGAACCCTTGGTGGAGTAGGACAGCAGTGCAACACGGGGGTCGATGCCAAAGACCTCGGCGGTATGTGCAGTCTCGATGGTGGACTCAACGATCTCGTCCTCGGAGGGGTCGATATTGATGGCGCAGTCACCCATGGCAATGCTCTCGTCACCGCGCATCAGGATAAAGCAGGAGCTGACGGACTTGATGCCGGGCTTGCACTTGATCAGCTGCAGTGCGGGACGCACGGTGTCAGCGGTAGAATAGGTGGCGCCGCCCAGCAGGCAGTCAGCCTTGCCCATCTTGACCAGCATGGTGCCGAAGTAGTTGCCCTTGGACAGAGCGGCACGGCACTGCTCATCGGTCATCTTGCCCTTGCGCAGCTCGACCATCTTGGCGACCATCTCGTCAAAGCCGGCATAAGCAGCAGGGTCAATGATCTCGGCACCGGTAATATCAAAGCCGCCCTCAGCAGCAGCCTGCTTGACAGCCTCGACCTCGCCCAGCAGGATGACCTTCAGGGTCTTGCCGGCCAGCAGACGGCTTGCAGCGGACAGGATACGGGCGTCCGTGCCCTCGGTAAAAACGATGGACTTCGGCTCAGCCTGCAGTTTCTTCTCAAAATTCTCGAAAATGGACATACTCTGGTAACCTCCATGATTTTAGCAGTCTACGGCTGCTCAACACTTACATTGCTATTATAGCACCCATTTTGCGCTTTGCAAAGAAAATGTGCGAAAGCGGGGCAATCTCCGCAATAAATGCATAGTTTGACAGGCAAAAGCAAAATAATTCACAAAGTTAATAAAATGTCAAGAAAACATTGCGAATTATTTATCAAATTTGCCTGTGTAGGAAAAGCCATAGCTACTGTAAAAGGCCGCAATATCCGCGCGGTTATGCACGGCTACTGCGTTCAGCAGTCTGCCGTTCGTCTTGCTGCGAAAACCAATGACCGTCTCACCGGTGCAGATGCTGCTCTCCAGTGCTATATCAGACTCCTGCATTCCGTCCGGCGGTGACAGCACGGGCGAAGCCTGTCTGCGGAGCAGTCTGTTCCAGAATGACACCGGGCACACCTCCCCTGCTTCAGTGCGTCAGATAGATGACAGCCGCTGCCTGAACGGCCAAAATCAACGGCATACCCACCACAAAATACCAGTGGCGGGTCTTATGATGAAACAGATACATACCGGCCCAGGCCCCGGCACTGCCGCCCAGCAGGGCTGCACCGAACAGCACGCGCTCCGGGATGCGCCATTGGCGCGTGCGGGCGCGGTGCTTATCGATTCCCATCAGGCAAAAGGCAAGGATATTCATTATCATACAATATATCAGTGCAGTATTCATAGCACTATTATACGCGCTCTTACTGCAAAGCGCAAGACATAACAAAAGCCCCCGCCGTTAAGCGCGGTGAGATAAGAAAACAAGCAAAAACCCTTATATCATCGCGTTTTAAGGACAGCGGGCAAACAGGTTACAAGTGAATAACCAAGCAAAAGGGACGTTATCGAGAGATAGCGTCCCTTTCTGCATACTACGCCGCAGCTTCAAAGAAGTTGTGGCGTTTTTTTATGCCCGCAGGAAAGGAGGTACAGCCGGAATGTATTTCACAAAGGGCAAGCAGCGGGCGTTTGAACTGCTCATGCAGCAGAAGCCGGGATTTGACCGCTATCAATCCGGTTGTGCCGGAGA
>OGWZ01000233.1_pt1 | contig 67495 bp, 69 predicted proteins | sample 1576141 | NCBI WGS metagenome assembly OGWZ01 (sample SAMEA3541512, study PRJEB24748) | human gut metagenome | biome: human gut; feature: human-associated habitat; material: faeces | place: China | collected 2012
TGGCTCGTCAGCCAGAAATGGCCGGCGGGATCCGCACGACGCTGATCCTTGGTCTGGCATTTATGGAAACACTGACGATCTACGGTCTCTTGATCGCTCTGATGCTGTATTCTCAGCTTTAATCGAAGAATCTGTTACACTATCACAAATTAGAAACGCCGCCGGAAAACGCGGCGCAAGGAGGACATACAAATGGATGCAACTGGATTGATCGCACTTGCTATGGCAATCGCAATTGGTTTATCAGCTATCGGCTCTGGTATTGGTCAGGGTATTGCTACTGGTCGTGCCACTGAATCTATGGCTCGTCAGCCAGAAATGGCCGGCGGGATCCGTACGACGCTGATCCTCGGTCTCGCATTTATGGAAACGCTGACCATCTATGGTCTCTTGATCGCTCTGATGCTGTATTCCCAGCTTTAATGAAGTGATTCGCATAAAAAGCAAGACGCAATCATTCATGACAAAGTAAGGAGATGGTTTTATGAGCATTGAGCCATCCACACTGATATTTGCGCTTATCAACTTCTTTATTCTGCTGTTCTGCCTGAAGAAGTTCCTGTACAAGCCTCTGTTCAACATGCTTGACGAACGTGCGGCTACGATCGCGAAGAATGTGGACGATGCAGAGCAGGCTCGTGACGAGGCCAACGCACTGAAGGCTGAATACGAGGCAAGTCTCAAAGAAGCGCAGACTAAGGCTCAAGAAATTATTCAGAATGCCAATAAGCTTGGCGAAGAAACCCGTGCTGAAATTGTTGCAAAGGCGCGCGAAGAAGCTGCGCGTGCATCTGAAAAGGCAAGAGAAGAGATCAACCGCGAAAAGGAACAGGCGCTCAAAGATCTGCGTGCCGAGGTAGCCGATCTGGCTGTCGACGCTGCATCGAAGATCATTGGCCGCAATGTGACGGTGGCGGATCATGAAAATCTTGTCAACGAATTTATCAAAGAGGTAGGGGACGCTAAATGAACGATGCAGGAGTAGCAAAACGCTATGCACAGGCACTGTTCATGCTCGCGGATGAATCCCAAAACGTCGATAAGATCGGCCAGGACCTTGCTTATGCCTGCGAAACGATTGATGGTAACGCAGAGCTGAAGCAGGCTTACACAGGTGTGCAGTTTTCGATGGCCGGCAAGAAAAACGCGATCGCAAAGGTCTTCCAGGATCAGGTAGACAAGATCGTGGTAAATTTCCTGCAGGTTTTGATCGAAAAAGGGCGCACCGGTTATCTTTCAGATATCCAGAAGGCTTACGCAAAGCTTTTGGATGATCGCAATGGTATTGCGGATGCGACAGTCACAAGCGCGTTTCCGCTGAAAGAAGAGGAAGCCAAAAACATCGCTCTGGCGCTCGGTAAGGCGGTGGGCAAGACGATCCGTTTGGAGGTTGTTGTGGACCCATCACTGGTTGCCGGTGTGCGTCTGAAATACGGCGATAAGATCATCGACGGCTCCGTAGAAGCGCGTTTAGCGAGCATGCGAAAGCGCCTCATGACACAGGACATTGTAGGAGGTGAAGGTCCCCAATGAGCATTAGACCAGATGAAATAAGCTCAATTTTAAAAGAAGAAATCCAGAACTTTGACCAGACTGTCGAAACGAGCGAGATTGGTACTGTTATCGAGGTCGGTGACGGTATTGCTCGTGTACACGGACTGCAGAACGCCATGGTTAACGAACTCCTGGAGTTCCCTGGCGGCGTCAAGGGGATGGCCCAGAACCTTGAAGAAGACAACATCGGTTGCATTCTTCTGGGGGAATTTGAACACATTAAGGATGGCGACCCTGTTAAACGCACGGGCCGTATCATCGAGGTACCGGTTGGTGAAGCGTTGATCGGCCGCGTTGTCAATGCGATCGGTGAACCGATCGACGGCAAGGGTCCGATCGAAACGACGAAATCCCGTCCGGTGGAAAACGTTGCCCCTGGGGTTATCACCCGTGAAGCGGTACACGAACCGCTGCAGACTGGGCTGAAGGCGATCGACGCGCTGGTACCAATCGGCCGCGGTCAGCGCGAGCTGATCATCGGCGACCGCCAGACTGGTAAAACCGCTATCGCGATCGACACCATCATCAACCAGAAGGGCCAGGATGTTATCTGCATCTACGTCGCCATCGGCCAGAAGGCGTCGACCGTTGCCAACGTTGTTGGCACGCTGGAAGAATACGGCGCCATGGATTACACCATCGTCGTTGCTGCAACAGCATCCGAGCCTTCTCCAATGCTTTACATTGCACCATACGCAGGGGCAGCAATGGGCGAAGAATTCATGTTTAACGGCAAGGACGTGCTCATCGTTTACGATGACCTGTCCAAGCAGGCTGTCGCTTACCGTGAACTTTCTCTGCTCCTGCATAGACCACCAGGACGCGAAGCATATCCTGGGGACGTATTCTATCTCCACAGCCGTCTTTTGGAACGTGCTGCGAAGCTGGAAGACAAATACGGTGGCGGCTCCATGACCGCGCTGCCAATCATTGAAACCCAGGCATCCGACGTATCTGCCTACATTCCTACGAACGTTATCTCCATCACCGATGGTCAGATCTTCCTTGAAACAGACCTCTTCCACTCCGGGATCCGTCCTGCTATCAACGCAGGTATCTCCGTCTCCCGTGTTGGTGGATCTGCACAGATCAAGGCCATGAAGAAGATCGCTGGTAACATGCGTATCGACCTGGCACAGTACAACGAACTCAAGGCGTTCAGCCAGTTCGGTTCTGACCTGGATGAAGGCACCAAGGCAACGTTGGCGCGTGGTGAACGCTTGCAGGAAATCCTCAAGCAGAAGCAGTATGCGCCAATGCCTGTCGAAGAACAGGTTGTCAGCATCTACGCGGTCGTTAAAGGCTATTGCGACAGCATCCAGACAGCCAACGTCGGCCGTTTCGAAAAGGAATTCCTTGACTTTATGCGCGCGTCCAAGTACAAAGAAAGCGTGCTCGATGTGATCTCTTCCACCGGTAAGATGGAAGGCGACGCAGAAGAAGCGCTGAAAAAAGCGATCGCTGAATTTAAGGAAGGCTTCCAAGGCTAAGAGAGGAAGGTGAGACATCTTGGCAAACGCTAAAGAGATCAAACGCAGAATGCAGAGTATCACGAATACGAAGCAGATCACAAACGCCATGAAGATGGTCTCCGCCTCCAAGCTCCGCCGTGCACAGAAACAGATCGGCGCTGGACGCCCTTATCAGGAAAAACTGCGCCAGGTGCTGGCTCAGGTTTCCGCGTCCATGTCCGGTGAGATCTCTGATCCTTTGCTCGAAGTGCGCCCTGTGAAACATGAAGCGTTCCTTGTCATCGCGTCCAACAAAGGGCTCGCCGGTGGCTTCAACCATCATGTGACAAAAGAAGCGCACCGCGTCATCAAGGAGGCCCAGGCCGCTGGCCACGAAGTCAGCGTCATCGCTGTTGGCCGCAAAGTGAACGAGTATTTCACCAAGCATGGTGTCCCTGTCGATGTGGCCTATCTGGACACCCACGATATTCCGGATCCGTACGACAGCGAAGTCATCGCCAAAGAGATCCGCTCCGCCTATGAAACAGGGAAATACGATAAAGTCAGCATAGTGTATCCGTTGTTCCGCTCCGTCATGAGCCAGGCGCCAACCGTTGTGCCGCTCCTGCCAATCGCCGGAGAGACGCTCGGCCAGGATGAAGATAAAGACGCAAGCAAGTACAGCGTCGACTACATCTTTGAACCGGACGCCGCGTCTATCCTCAGCCAGCTTCTGCCAATGTATCTGTCCAATCAGATCCATGGCTGCATGGCCGATGCGAAGACCGGGGAGCATGGCGCGCGTATGACCGCCATGACCGCAGCGACGGATAATGCTACCGAGCTCTTGAGCAAGCTGGAGATCAGCTACAACCGTGCACGTCAGGCTGCGATCACCAATGAGATCACGGAGATCGTCGCTGGCGCGAACGCGCTCAGCTAATGCACGCATAAGGAGGAAGATCCGTCTTGAATAATCAAGGTAAAATCATAAAAGTCGTTGGTCCTGTCGTTGACGTCGAGTTCGCGGCAGACCAGCTTCCAGAAATCAACTACGCCCTCCACGTCTCCGACGAAGGGCAGGAAATCGAACTCGAATCCAAGATCGACGTTACCCTCGAAGTCGCCGAACATCTCGGCGGCAACATCGTTCGTACCGTCGCTATGAGCTCCACCGACGGGCTCGTGCGTGGGCTCACCGTTGAAAACACCGGCAGCCCAATCACCGTGCCAGTCGGCGACGCCACCCTCGGCCGCCTCTTCAACGTCACCGGGCAGCCAATCGACGAAGCCGGCCCAGTTGCAGCTGAAGAACGCTGGTCCATCCATCGTGAAGCACCAAGCTTTGCAGAACAGAGCCCTGAAAAGGAAATCCTCGAAACCGGTATCAAGGTCATCGACCTGCTCTGCCCTTATGTTAAGGGTGGTAAGATCGGTCTCTTCGGCGGTGCCGGTGTAGGGAAAACCGTCCTTATCCAGGAGCTCATCCGCAACATCGCTTACGAACACGGCGGCTATTCCGTATTCGCAGGCGTCGGCGAGCGTACCCGTGAAGGGAAAGACCTGCTCGTTGAAATGAAGGAAAGTGGCGTTATCGACAAGACCAGCCTCGTGTTTGGTCAGATGAACGAACCACCAGGCGCACGTATGCGAATCGCCCTCACCGGCCTCACCATCGCAGAATACTTCCGCGATGTGCAGCATCAGGACGTGCTCCTCTTCATCGATAACATCTTCCGTTTCACCCAGGCCGGCTCCGAAGTATCCGCTCTTCTCGGGCGCATGCCTTCCGCCGTTGGTTACCAGCCAACCCTCGCCACCGAAATGGGCCAGATGCAGGAACGTATCACCTCCACCGACAAAGGTTCCATCACCTCCGTTCAGGCTGTCTACGTCCCTGCCGATGACTTGACCGACCCAGCGCCAGCAACCACCTTCGCACACTTGGATGCAACCACCGTTTTGGACCGTGGTATCTCCGAAAAAGGTATCTACCCAGCCGTAGACCCACTCGGTTCCACCTCCCGCATCCTTGACCCACTCGTCGTCGGCGAAGAACACTACAACATCGCCCGCGGTGTGCAGGAAGTGCTGCAGCGCTACAAAGACCTGCAGGACATCATCTCCATCCTCGGTATGGATGAATTGTCCGATGAAGAAAAACTCATCGTTGCCCGCGCCCGTAAGATCGAGCGTTTTCTCAGCCAGTGCTTCTTCGTTGCCGAACAGTTCACCGGCAACCCAGGCCAGTACATTCCGCTCAAGGAAACCCTGCGCGGCTTCAAAGAAATCCTCGAAGGCAAGCACGACGACCTGCCTGAACAGGCCTTCCTCATGGTCGGCACCATCGACGATGCCGTCGCCAAAGCAGAGGCAATGAAGAAAAGCGGCAGCGTAATGTAAGGAGGCGTTTACCATGGCAGAAAAACTGCTGAAGCTGGAAGTGGTCGCCCCCGACCATCAAGCGCTATCCGTAGAAGCAAAGAGCGTCGTCGTTCGCACTCCAGAGGGTGAGATCGGCTTCCTGCCGAACCACGCCGCCCTCATCGCAGCTCTCAAGCCAGAGATCGTGCGCTACGAAGACGCCGCAGGCAAAAAAGGCTACATCTTCATCGGCGGTGGCTTCGTGGAAGTCAATGACAACCACGTCACCATCCTCTCGCCAAGCGCAGAGACCGCTGACCAGATCGACTTCGACCGTGCTGCTCGCGCCAAACAGCGCGCTGAAGAGCGCCTCGCTCACAGACGCGAAGGCAACGTCGACGTCGTTCGCGCCGAAGCAGCCCTCTATCGCTCCATCGAGCGTCTGAAGATGAAACAGTATCTGTAATAGCCCAAAGCTCTCCAGAAATGGGGAGCTTTTTTGTGTTCTTTGTTCTGTCATCGCTCTAGCTGATGGATGGTCATGAAAAAATGGCAATGTTTGCTGTGGTAATTTTTTGACAGTTCCGACGACGCTGGCGGCTGAAAGCCGCTGTGTATTGCAGTTTTTCGTGGGCGGAAAGCGGCTGCTTACACGGGCGTTTTTGAGTGATTGTATAAATTGGAATTGTGTGATCTGGTAAAACACGGGGCTTAATGTGAGTGAGCGTGGTTGGTTTTCAATATAGGAAAAAGGCTTAACATAGCCACTGGATAGACTTTTTGCGCAGGCGGACGGTGGTCCCTGATTGATAAAAATTTATCATGGTTCTGTAAATCGTTCGCTTGAGAATTGTATTTAATTAAAAAATGTTGCATAATATAGTAGATATAAAAGGCATTCTTATGCCCAAAATTCTGTCTGTGCGTTTTCTCACAGATGGGAAGGAAATTATTTATAGGGGAGGTTTTATGGTGAATGATGGATTATGGATCATCCTGCTGTTCGTGGCGTTGGCGTTGGTTCTGACCTGTGCCGGTATTGGCGTGAGCTTGCTTTTGAGCCCGCACTACTATCACAGCAAGGAACAGCGTGAAACGTTTGAATGCGGGATCGATACGGAAGGGACCGCCTGGGTCAACTTCCGTGTTGGCTACTACATGTATGCACTTGTATTCCTATTGTTTGACATTGAAACTGTATTCTTCTTTCCTCTGGCCCTTGCGTTCAAGAGCGTGGGAATGTTCCCGGTGCTTGCGGGAACACTTTTCCTGGTGCTGTTGTGCATCGGTCTGTGGTATGAATGGAAGGAGGGCGCGCTCGAATGGAAATAGATAAAGTGCGTTTTGACGAGGAGCACATGCCTACCTCCGAAGGGTGGAGCCCTTCGACAAGAATCTCGCCTGTTACGGACTATCTGCGTAACACCCAGCCGACTCAGGCTGAGCTTGACCGCTGCGTTGTGCTGACGACGGTCGACAAGGTGCTCAATTATGGCCGTAGCTGGTCGTTCTGGCCGGTGACCTTTGGTCTGGCCTGCTGCGCGATCGAAATGATGTGCTCCGGTGGGGCGCGTTTCGACTTGGCGCGTTTTGGCTACGAAGTTTTCCGTCCATCGCCACGTCACGCGGACCTGATGATCGTTGCCGGTACGGTAACGAAAAAGATGGCACCGCTCATCAAGCGCATCTACGAAGAAATGGCAGAACCAAAATACGTCATCGCGATGGGTAACTGCGCGGTCAGCGGCGGTCCTTTTGCCGGCGGCTATTCGATGGTCAGCGGCGTGAAGGAATTTTTGCCGGTCGACGTATTCCTGCCTGGCTGCCCACCACGCCCAGAGGCGCTCTTTGATGCCTGCCTGAAGCTGAAGGATCGTGTTAACGATCCAACGATCGTTGAGAGAGAGAGGTGAAGGCTGTGCTCAAAGAACAGATCATGAATGTGATCCCTGCGCTTAAAGAGGAGGAAGATCCTCGTGTCACAGCGTTCACTGTGGAACGCGACGATTTTGTGCAGGCGATCATGGATCTTGCCAATAAATGCGGCTATGATGCGCTGTTGGATCTCTGCGCTGTGGAATATCCAGAGGATATGGTCGGTGTGTACAACCTGATGAACTTCGAGGACATGGATATGATCCGCGTTTCTGTGCACATTCCGAAGGACGATCTTTGGCTGCCATCTCTGGATGGCGTGTTCAAGGCGGCCTATGTGCTGGAGCGCGAAAGCTATGACCTCATGGGCGTCGACTACAAGGGCCATCCGGACCTGCGCCGTATCTTCCTGGCAGATGACTTTGTCGGTCATCCGCTGCGCAAGGATTACGAGAACCACGTGAGAAAGTAAGGGAGGGGGAAAACGATGAGTATCTATGAACCACAAGGTCGTTATGCGAACTCTGAAGCGCAGACGATCGATGAACTGATGCAAAAGCAGCAGGAAATGCAGAATCTGCAGACAGACAAAGACCCATCCCAGACCTATATCATGAATATGGGCCCTCAGCATCCTTCGACCCACGGGGTTTTCCGTGCTAAGCTCACGATGAACGGCGAAAAAGTCGTCGGCTGCGAAAACGTTTGCGGTTATCTCCATCGCGGCATTGAAAAGCTGTCCGAAGATCGTACCTGGGCACAGGTTGTGCCATACGCCGACCGTCTCGACTACCTCTCCTGCATCCTCAATGAATGGGGCTATTGCATGGCAGTTGAACAGCTCCTGGGTGTCGAAGTACCGGAACGCGGCGAATATGTGCGCGTCATCATCGGCGAATTGCAGCGTATTGCCCACCATCTCGTTTATCTCGCCTGCATGGCGCTCGACTTCAACGGCTACACCGTCTGGATGTACATGTTCCGTGAACGTGAAAAAGTCTTCGACCTGCTCGAAGCCTACAGCGGCAGCCGCATGAACAACCATGCTTTCCGCATCGGCGGGGCACCAACACCACTGCCAGAGGGCTTCAAAGAAAAGCTCACAAAATGGCTGGATGAATTCCCGGATGCCCTCAAAGATTTCCAGAACGTCTTAAACGGCAACGAAATCTTCCTCGCCCGCACCAAAAACGTCGGCGTCATCGATGCAGAAATGTGCAAAAACTACGGCGTCTACGGCGCCAACCTGCGCGCAGCCGGTGTCAAGATCGACCTGCGCAAGGACAAGCCTTACAGCGTCTACGACCGTTTCGATTTCGAAGTGCCAACTGGTGAGATCGGCGACTGCTACGACCGCTATATGCTGCGCTATTGGGAAATGGCAGAGTCTGCCAAGATCATCCGCCAGGCTCTGGAGCAAATGCCAGACGAAGGCCCAACCATGGGCAAGGTGCCAAAGATGATCAAGGTCCCTGCTGGCAGTGCTTATGCACAGCTCGAAGGCGGCATGGGCTGGCTCGGTTTCTACGTCGTCAGTGACGGTGGCACCAAGCCATACCGCGTGCGCATCCATGCGCCAAGCATGATGAGCGTGTTCGCTCTGCAGGACATCGTCGGCGTTGAAGACATGTTCATGCAGGATTACGTCGCAGCCCTGGCATCGGTCGATATCGTACTCGGTGAAGTGGACCGTTAAAGGGGGTAGTTATTCGTGCTTAATAATCTGTTTATCAACATAGGCAACTGGATCGTCGACATCACCATGCGCCTTGGCGGTTCCCAGGCCCTCGGCCTCTGGATCGAGCGCATCGTCGCAGCCGTCGTCGTCCTCGTCTTTTTGTTGTGCAACGTTATCATTTTGGTTTATCTGGAACGTAAGATCTCCGGGTTCATCCAGGAGCGTCTCGGGCCAAACCGTATGGGGCCGTTCGGTATCTTCCAGCTTTTCATGGATATCCTGAAGCTCGTCAGTAAGAACACCGTCACCCCGGATCGTGCCGATAAGTTCCTGTACAACCTCGTTCCGATCGTTGTCTTCATCCCAACCATGATGGTCTTTGCCGTCATGCCGCTTGGTGAAGGCATGACCGTCTACGATTCGCCTGTCAGTCTCATCTATTATTTCGCAGTCAGCGCCTTTACCACGCTGATCCTGCTTCTTTCCGGCTGGGCTGCTAACAACAAATACAACCTCATGGGTGGTATGCGTGCTGCAGCGCAGATGGTCAGCTACGAAATCCCGCTGCTCTTTTCTCTGCTCGGGATCGTCATGCTCACCGGCAGCCTTAACCTCAACGACATCGTCTATGACCAGATCGAACATGGCTGGTTCATCTTCCGTCAGCCGCTCGCTTTCATCATCTTCTCGATCGCAGCGACCGCCGAGATCAACCGCTCCCCATTCGACCTGGCAGAAGGTGAGCAGGAGCTCATCGCCGGTTATCAGACCGAGTACAGCGGCATGCGTTTCGCATTCATGTACCTCGGTGAATACGTCGCCATGCTCGCCATGTGCTGGCTGGCTGCCGTGCTCTTCCTCGGCGGCTGGCAGGGACCAATCCTCCCAGGCTGGCTCTGGCTCTTCATTAAGACGTATGTTTTTGTTCTCTTAAACATGTGGGTACGCTGGACCTTCCCTCGTATCCGCATTGACCACATGTTCAAACTGAACTGGAAGGTTTTGATCCCGCTGGCTGTCGCTAACCTTGCGATCACCGGCATCGTCATCAAAGCCCTGCAGTTCATGGCATAGGAGGTGGATGTATGTACGGAATAGGGTTATTGAAAGGCCTCGGCGTTACCGGTAAGCACTGGTTCAAGCGAGAAATCACCGAACAGTATCCGGAACAGCGTCCAGACCTCCCACCCGCCAGCCAGGGCTTCTTTGACTACGACGTCACCAAGTGCATCGCTTGCGGGTTGTGTGAACGGGCATGCCCAAACCATGTCATCACCGTAGAATCGGAAAAGAACGAAGAAGGCAAGAAAGTTGTCACCGCATACAAAATGCAGGTCGAATACTGCCTCTTCTGCGGCATGTGCATTGAGTCCTGCCCAACCAAGGCGCTCAAAAACGCCAACAACTTCGAGATCGCTTGCTACAGCTACGAAAACACAGAATACGATTTTTGCAGCGGCATTCCACAGGCGATGAATGAAAAATTCAACAAGATCCAGGCCGATTACTGGAACAAAAAACGTCCGGAAGGCAACCCAATGGGCATGCCGGAACCGGTCAAACCACCAAAGCCAGCGCCAAAACCTGCCGCAAAACCAGCTGCAAAGCCAGCAGATGCTCAGGCCAAAGCGCCAGCCGCGGAAAAACCAGCGGAAGCAGCCGCTCCTGCCGCTGAAAAGCCAGCAGAAGCCGCAAAACCTGCAGCGCCTCAGGCTGAAAAACCAGTAGAAGCGCCAGCTCCTGCAGCCGCTGAAGAAGGAAAGGGGGCAGCTGAATGATCTCGCCAGTACTCTTTTATCTGACGGCCTTCGTCGTCATCTTCGGGGCGCTCATGATGGTTGCTCATAAAAACATCCTTTACAGCGCCTTGTCCATGGTGCTGTGCTTCATCGGCGTAGCCGGTGTTTATGCAACACTGCAGCTTTCGTTCTTTGCCGTCGTCCAGATCATGGTCTATGTCGGCGCGATCACCATTCTCACCGTGTTCGCCATCATGCTGACCCGTCATGCCAATCAGGAAAACTTCGACGGCACCAACCCATTCTCCGGTAATGCAGTCGGCGCCGGCATCGTCGCCGTACTCGTCGCCGTTGTGATGGCCATCGTCATTCGCACGATCAGCCTCATCACTCCACAGGCTCTGCCGGAGGACTGGATCCAGCAGATCGGCGTCGAACTTTTCGGCACCTATGTGCTGCCAGTTGAACTCGTTGCACTGCTTTTGCTCGTCGGTATGATCGGCGCGATCGTGATCGGGAAGGAGGATGATGGCCGATGATCGGACTCACACATTATCTGTTATTGGGCGCGTTCCTCTTTGCCATCGGCCTCTTCAACGCTCTTTCGAAGCGCAACGTTATCGCAGTGCTTATGGGTGTTGAACTGATGCTGAACGCAGTCAATATGAACCTCTTGGCGTTTAACCGCTTCGTCGGGATCAATGGCGTCGATGGGTATGTTTTTGCTTTGATCGTCTATGTTGTTGCGGCAACAGAAGTTGCCGTTGGTCTGGCCCTCGTCATCAAGCATTACCGCGAAAGCGGCAACAGCGACGTCGCCAAGATCGACTGGCTGAAATGGTAAGGGGGGTATAAACTATGATACAGTATGCTTGGCTATTGCCATTATTGCCGCTCCTTGCTTTCGCCGTTACCGGACTCTTTACCGGCCGCAGTAAAAATCTCACCGTTGGCATCGTCGTCGCCGTCTTTGCCGTCAACCTCATCATTGCCTCTGGCATTGGTCTGGAAGTCCTCGGCGGCGCTGCAACCATGGACAATCCGATCGAATACGGCGTAGAATGGCTCGCAATCGGAGATTTCTCCATCGAGCTCGGGTTCCTCATCGACCCACTGACCGCCATGATGCTCTTCGTCGTCATGGTCGTTGCTACGCTCGTCGCCATCTATTCCATCGGCTACATGCACGGAGATCCTGGAACACCACGCTTCTTCAGCTATCTGTCCCTGTTCGTGTTCTCCATGCTGCTCCTCGTTGTTGCCAACAACTATTTCTTCATCTTCTTCGGTTGGGAAATGGTTGGTCTGTGCTCCTATCTGCTCATCGGTTACTACTATGATACCGACAGCGCAGCGCGCGCCAGCCAGAAAGCGTTCCTCTTCAACCGACTCGCCGACTTCGGCTTCATGCTCGGTTTCTTCCTGATCTTCGCCACCTTTGGCACCTTCAATTTCACCGAGCTTTCCGAGCTCATCCCACAGTATGGTAACGAAGCCCTCGTTGCCCTCATGGGTATCCTCGTCTTCATCGGGCCGATCGGTAAATCCGCGCAGTTCCCACTGCACGTATGGCTGCCAGACGCCATGGAAGGTCCTACACCAGTCAGTGCGCTGATCCACGCAGCGACCATGGTCGCCGCCGGTGTTTACCTCCTGGCTCGTCAGTTCGCGCTCTTCTCCAGCGCCACCCTGACCATGGAAGTCATCGCCTTCATCGGTGGCTTTACCGCCATCTTTGCAGCCTGCATGGCGCTCGTCAACAACGACATCAAGCGCGTGCTCGCGTTCTCTACCATGAGCCAGCTTGGCTACATGGGCATGGCCATCGGCCTTGGCACCATCACCGCTGCAACCTTCCACCTCGGTACCCACGCTTTCTTCAAAGCGCTGCTCTTCCTCGGTGCAGGTTCTGTCATTCACTGTGTTGGTTCCAACGACATGGCCCTCATGGGCGGACTGCGCAAATATATGCCAGTCACCACCTGGACCTTCATCATTGGTTCCCTCGCGCTGGCCGGGATCTTCCCATTCGCCGGCTTCTGGTCCAAGGATGAGATCATCACTACCGCATTCACCAGTGGCCACTACGGCTACTTCGTCATCGCCGAGATCGTTGCGTTTATGACCGCGTTCTACATGTTCCGTCTCATCTTCCGCACCTTCTTCGGTGAAAACCACACCCCTCACGGCCACCTTCATGAATCTCCAAAGGTCATGACCGTGCCACTCATCATCCTTTCCGTGTTTGCCATCTTCGCCGGTTTCGTTGGCGCGCCATTCATGCATAATGGCTACGCATCCTACGTCTTCTACGGCGAACCGCATCATCCGGAAGCAAACTACTTCGTCATGCTCCTGTCCACCGTGCTGGCCCTCGCTGGTATCGGTCTTGCGTACCTCATGTACCACAAGAAGAGCATCGACCCAGCCAAGATCGCCAAATCCAGCGGTCCAATCTATGGCATTCTCTCCAACCGATTCTACATCGACCAGATCTATCAGTGGATCTTCGACGTCATCGTCATGGGCTTCTCTTATGTCTGCAAATGGTTCGATACCTACATCATCGACGGTTTCCTCGATTGCGTCGCCAACGTCACCAAATGGGCTGGCGCCAAACTGCGCAAGACTGAAACCGGTAACATGCAGACCTATGCAGTCGTCATGTTCTTTGCCGTTATTGTGATCGTGCTCTGGAAAGCCATGCCGATGTTAGGAGGGATGTAATCGATGAATAGTCTAGGATTTCCAATTCTTTCGCTGATTACATTGATGCCGATCCTCTGCGCCGTTGTCGTCCTCTTTATTCCAAACGAAAAAGTCGACGTCATGAAGAAAACGGTCATTGGATTCATGGGCGTGAACCTTCTGCTCACACTTTTCATGTTCGCGCAGTACAATGTCAGCGAAGGCGGCATGCAGTTTGTCGAAAACATCTCCTGCTCTGATTTCCTCGGGATCAACTACATCATGGCAGTGGATGGGATCAGCGCGCCGCTGATGCTCTTGACCAGTTTGATCATCTTTGCCGGGAGCTGCATCTCCTATGATATGAACACCCGGACCAAAGAGTTCTTCGTATTTCTGATGATCCTGGTTTGCGGGGTGTATGGCGTATTCGCTTCGCAAAACCTCTTGTTCTTCTACATCTTCTTCGAACTCGCTCTCGTTCCAATGTACACCCTCGTTGGTGTCTGGGGTTCCGTTCGTAAAGATTACGCCGCCATGAAGCTCGTGCTCTACCTGCTCATTGGCTCTGTGTTCGTCCTCGTTGGGATCATTTCGATGTATCTCTACGGCGCGGGCGCAAACGGCCTCGGCCACCTCACCCTCAACATGGATGAGCTCGCCACTGTAGCGTATGGCACCGACTTCCAGATCTTTGCTTATGCATTCCTCGCCTTTGGGTTTGGGTTCCTCGTTAAGATGTTCCCATTCCACACCTGGTCTCCACTCGGTTACGCAGCAGCGCCTACCGCCGTTTCCATGCTCCATGCCGGCGTTATCGTCAAGCTTGGTGCGTACGGCCTTATCCGCTGCGCCGTTAGCTTCTTCCCAGAAGGGGCACAGTTCTGGGCACCAGTCATCGGCCTGCTTTGCATGATCAATATCGTCTATGGTGCGTTTATCGCCATGGTACAGAAAGACATGAAGCTCTTCGTCGGTTACGCCTGCGTGAGCCACATGGGTTACATCCTTCTCGGTGTATCGACCCTCAACCTCATGAGCCTTTCCGGCGCAGTCAGCCAGATGGTCGCTCACGGTCTCATGATGGGCCTCTTCTTCAGCGTCATCGGCTACATCTACCACGAAGCTGGCACCCGCGACATCTCTGCTTTCGGTGGCCTCGCCAAGCAGATGCCTAAAGCAGCCGTGCTCTTCAGCCTCGCTGCCCTCGCCTGCCTTGGTCTTCCTGGTATGTTCAACTTCGTCGCCGAATTCCTCATCTTCATGGGGACCTTCACCAGCGACAAAGTCATCCTTGGCTTCATCAGCTATCAGTTCATGGCAGTCATCGCCATCAGTGGTATCGTCATCACCGCCACCTACTGCCTGCGCGCAGTCCGCATCGCCTTCATGGGCCCTCGCAATCCAAAGTGGGATCACCTGCACGACATCCACGGGATCTATCTCGTAGGTCCTTGCGTGCTCGTCATCGCCCTCTTCGTATTCGGGATCTACCCACACGGCATCGGCGCTATGATCGAATCCGGCGTCGCACCTATTGCCCAGGCAATTGAATCCAGCGTGATTGGAGGGATCTTCTAATGCTGACCTTTCAAGCGATTACAATGGAATTGTTGGTATTCGGCCTTGGATTGATCCTTCTTCTGGCTAAACTCATCGCCAAAAAAGGGGCAGCCCTTCCATATGGATGGATCACCGTGCTCGGCCTCGTCGTCATCGGCGTCGTTGGCATCATCTATCCGCCGGAAGTCGGCATCGTATTCAATGGCATGTACTATACCGATAGTTACAGCCTCTTCTTCAAAGAACTGATCCTCGTCTGCGCCGTGCTCATCTCCCTCTGCTCCACCGATTATGTGAAGCGCAAAGGCTACAGCGAAGCAGAATACTACATCCTACTCGTTTTCGCCACCCTTGGGATGATGGTCTTCACCGCAGCCGGTGATCTCATCACCTTGTACGTCGGCCTCGAGCTGATGACCATGAGCTTCATCGTGCTCATCGGTATCGTTCGTCGCAATGCACTTTCTTCTGAAGCAGCGATCAAATACCTCGTGCTTTCCGGGCTCAGTTCCGCAGTTATGCTCTATGGTATTTCCCTGATCTACGGCTTCATGGGCACCACCGTGCTCCTGGAAATGTCCATGAACATCTACGCCTTCTCCCACACTGCATTCATGGTCGTCGGCGTTCTGTTCTTCCTCGCCGGGTTTGCTTATAAACTCAGCGCTGTCCCATTCCATATGTGGGCACCAGACATTTATCAGGGCGCACCAACGCCAGTTGCCGGTTTCCTCGCCGTTGGCGCGAAAGTCGCCACCCTTGGCGTGCTCTGCCGCCTGCTCTTCAACTACTTCAACTACTACGGCGATTCCTGGCTTGATGTGATCCTCGCTCTCGCGATGCTCTCCATCATCTTCGGGAACCTCGTCGCTATCCCACAGCGCGATATCAAGCGTATGCTCGCATACTCCTCCATCGCGCAGGTCGGTTATCTGCTCCTCGCCGTCGCAGCAGCGAACACCCTCGGCATCGTCGCCATCTGCTTCTACGTAGCAGCCTACGCCTTTGCCAACATCGGTGCCTTCATCGCAGCCTCCAACGTCGAGATCGCCAGCGGAACCACCGACATGAAGAAATACGTTGGTATGAGCAAGCGCTCCCCACTCATCGCTGCAGGGCTCTTCATCTTCATGATCTCCCTCGGCGGTCTGCCACCTACCGGTGGGTTCATTGGGAAGTTCATCATCTTCACATCCACTATTCAGAGCGGCTACCTGATCCTTTCCATCATCGCTCTCTTGTTCAGCATGGTCTCCGTTTACTACTATCTGCGCCTCGTCCGCGAATGCTATTTCGCGCCGGTGCCAGAAGATGCGGACATGACCAAGATCAAGACCCCGATCGGAATCAAGATCGCCCTCGCCGTCTGCATGATCATGAGCATCGCCATGGGGCTGTTCTTCGATCCAATGATCGAAGCTGGCACCAACGCCCTCAGCACCCTGCTGCTCTTCTAAGATGTGTACCAGGCACGTCCGTCCGTCAGGATGGACGTGCTTTTTTATGCGTGACAAGCGCGCCTGTTCGTGGCACAATAGAAGGAGATAAAACAAGGAAGTGAAACACAATGGTTCATTTTTTGCAGAACGATTGGGCAGAAGTGCTCGACGAAGAATTTGAGAAGCCCTACTACAAAGAGCTGCGGGAATTTCTCAAGCACGCTTATGCAAGCGAGCGCGTCTACCCACCAATGGAAGATATCTACAACGCTCTGCGCGTAACCCCGTATGCGTCCACAAAAGTCGTCATCCTTGGCCAGGATCCTTATCACGGGCCAGGGCAGGCCCACGGACTCAGCTTTTCCGTGCGTCCCGGTGTGCAGCCGCCGCCATCGCTGTTGAATATTTTCAAAGAAATGGAGAGCGACATCGGCTGCGCACGTCCAAACCACGGCTGCCTTCTCGGCTGGGCTGAGCAGGGCGTGCTCCTCTTGAATACCACCCTCACCGTCGCCCAGGGACGCCCAAAGAGCCACGCCGGCCACGGCTGGGAAACCCTCACCGACGCCATCATCGCCAAGCTTTCTGCGCGCCAGACACCCATGGTCTTCATCCTCTGGGGTGCGCACGCGCAAAGCAAAGTCGCTCTCATCGACACACACCGCCACCATATCATCAAAAGCCCACACCCAAGCCCACTTTCTGCCAGTCGCGGATTTTTCGGCAGCCGTCCATTCTCCCGTGCCAACGCCTATCTCATCCAGGACGGGCTCGATCCCATCGACTGGTGCCGCTTGTAAGCAAAAGGACCACACCGAACAGCGTGGTCCTTTTTTTATTGCCGTGCAATATATTTATTTTTGTGAATGCAGTTCTTCATCCATGGGAATATTTAATGGTGAAATGTTCAGAATATTAATTGACGGCGTGACAGCGTGCTGATATAATTGGTGGTAATTGAACGGATAAGCAAATGCTATGAAATGCGTGCGTGTCATACGGCCGATCGGAGCAAAAACAGCAGAGGAGGATCGCGTAAAGGAGAGCCGTTCCGAACGACCATTTGCAATAAAGGACCATCGATAAGGAGGGTAATTATGAACCGCCAATCAAAAAAGAACAGACGACGCAGCCGTAGAGCGCTGAGCATCCTTATGGTGTGCGCAATGCTCTTTACACTGACCCCGGCAGCTGGATTTGCCGCGGAAAACACAGCGTCGTCAGGGGCTGGCTACACAGACGTAGCTCAGGATGCCTGGTATAAGGATGCAGTTGATTATGTCACCGATAACGGTCTGCTCGTTGGCGTTGCCGATGACCAGTTCGGACCGGAACAAAATGTAACACGTGCTATGGTCGTCACCGTTATGTGGCGTCAGAGCGGCGCACCAGCCAATGACGGGCAGTCTGGCTATACAGACGTGGCTGCCGACCAATGGTATGCACAGGCGGTGGCCTGGGGCGCTGAAAATGGCATGGTCGCCGGGATGAGCGATACGACCTTTGCGCCAAATGCAGCGGTCACCCGTGAACAGCTCGTCGCATTTATGCAGCGTTTCGCTGAAAAGAACGGCGAGGATGTCTCCATCGGTGATGGCAGCGTGCTCGACGCATTCACCGATGCGGACAGTCTCTCTGACTGGGCGCACGATGTCATGATCTGGGCGCTTGAAAACGGTGTCATCGGTGGCATGACTGATACCACGCTCGTACCGCAGGGCAATGCGACCCGCGCACAATATGCAGCCATTCTGCAGCGCACTGGCGCGACAATTTCTGATGAGATCGATCTCAGCGGCTATGAGAAGCTGAGCTACTACCACAACGGCGAGATCATCACCGTTGACGAAAACGTCGGCGAAGATGAAAACGGCGAGCCAATCTATGCAAAAGCCGTGCTCGCTGGCGATGGTATCATTCTTGCAGTTGCCTACACCGATGAAGAAGTGGCAGAACTCACCGAAGCCCTCGCAGGCCTCGAATATGAAGACGTTGACCTGAACGGCGAAACCATGATCCCAGCGTTCGTGGATGCGCACGGTCATATTGATATGACGGATCAATTTGCAGATGCGTCGCCATCATCCGGCGTTACCAGCCTGGAAGCCCTCGTTGAGATCGGCAAGCAGGATTTTGACGCCTGGGTCAACGACCATACCTATGATGCAGACTATGGCCCAAATGAACCTGGCGGCAAATTCTGGTTTGCAACCAACGGTTTCGACAACACTGCATTCAAAGATGGTTGGGAAGAAATGGGGCTTGCTCCATACGCGATGCCTACCAGGAAAGTCCTCGACCAGATCTCCACAGAATACCCAATCATCTACATCCATGCCAGCAGCCATTTAGGCGTACTGAACAGCCTTGCTATCGAACTGTATGAACAGGCTGTTGCTCAGGATGAAGCGCTTGCAGCTTATGCAAATCCATCCGTCAACTGGGATGTCGATGAGAACGGCGAATACACTGGCGTCGTTCGTGAAGGTGGTTTCTATGGTCTGGCGATGATGGGTACCCTTTGGAACTCTACGACCAACCGCACGGCAAGTGCTTCCGGCGTGCTTGAAAACGCCATGGATGTCTACGCCAGCTACGGTATCGCCACTGCTGTCGCTGGTGGTGGCGGCGGTGACAAGTCCGCAGTGATGGACGGTATCTCTGAAGATGAACGCATCATCGATATCATCAGTCTGATGAGTTACGATGCGAGCAGCTCCCTCGATGGCGGACAGGCTTCTGCCGACCACGATTATGATGATACCGGCCTCAAGTATGGTGCAGTAAAACTCTTCGGCGATGGTTCTCCACAGGGTAAGACCGCATGGTTCGCGAAAGATGATAGCGACACCGTTTCCGGCGGCGGTTACTATCGCGACGCCAACGAAACACTCCTTGCCAATACCGACGACAGCAACGCATGGTGGTGGGGTGAAGCAGAAGGAAAACGCACCGACGATGCAACCTTGACTGAACAGTTCACCAGCCTTGTCAGCCGCGGTATTTCTTTCCATGTTCACGCCAACGGTACTGGCGCGATCCAGCAGTTCCTTGACTGCTACAGCCAGGCACTCGTCAACAATGGTGTGGATCTGAACGATGAAGCAGCAGTTGCAGCGATGGCCGATAAGATCCGTCCAGTCATCATCCATGGACAGACCGCTACGGCTGCTCAGGTGCAGCAGGCAGCCGATCTGGGTGTTACCCTCTCGTTCTTTACCGACCATGTTTACTACTATGGCGACTATCACCTTTATTCCACCCTCGGTCCTGACCGTGGTCAGGTCATCAGCCCAATGGCAACCGCCCTTTCTGATGGCGCGAATGTGACCATGCACCAGGATTCTCCAGTTGCTCCTCCGAACATGCTCTTCTCCGTCTATAACGCAGCAACCCGCATCACCCGCGACGGTCAGCCGATCGGCCGTGGTTCTGCAGATGGTTCCAGTGATGGCGACAGCCGCATCACCGATTGGAGCAACAAATCTCATGATACCCGCGACGAACGCGTGGAAGCATATGAAGCGCTGAAATGCGTCACCATCAATAGCGCATGGCAGCACTACGAAGAAAACGACAAGGGCTCTATCAGCGTTGGCAAACAGGCAGACTTTGCGATCCTCAACGTCAACCCATTGACCGATAAATTCCTTGGCCTCGATCCTGAAAAAGTGCAGCATGGCGAGTTCGTAGAACAGACCATCAACGACGACGAAGTCGTTTACGATCGTTAATCCTTTCTGTCAGAATAGCACAAGCCCCGGAACGAATTTTCGTTCCGGGGCTTGTCGTTTTACAGGCGTGCTTCCATCCAGGCGAGGATATCCGCTGTTACCTGTTCACGGTTTGTTTCGTTGAGCAGCTCGTGACGCGCGCCAGGGTAGAGGATCATCGTCGCGTCGCTATAGCCGCGGGCTTCGTATTCCGCCAGCAAGCGGCGCGTTCCGCGGCCGTATTCGCCGATCGGGTCTGCGTCGCCAGAGAGAATGAGCACTGGCACGCTCGTGTCAAGCGCAGCCAGACGGCGTTCGTCGTAATTCGTGAGCATGCCGCCGAGCATATCGCTGTAGGCCTGAGCTGTGAAATTATCTGCGTTCAGCGGGTCCGTCGCGAAAGCGTCGGCGTTTTCTGGCACACGACTGAGCCAGTCGAAGCTCGTGCGGTGCGGATGGCAGCGCAGATTGTTCGAGCCGAGGATCAGCTTATAGAGCACATCGCTTTTGTGCCGCGCGCCCTTGTGGCGCGCAACTGCACCTGTGAGAGCGTGGGCAAAGCGCACAAGCCCTTTCGCCTGGCGGCCACTGCCCATGAGGATGACGCCGGATAATTTTGGCAGCGAAAACTGATGCAGCAGCTGCCGCGTAAGAAAAGAGCCCATGCTGTGGCCCATGAGAAAAAGCGGCGCTTTTGGATGGGCAGCGTGAGCCAGCGTGAGCATCTGCAGACAGTCGCGGATGACAAAGCCATTGCCGCCGCAGTCCGCGAAGTGGCCGTGCAGATTTTCTGGATGCACGCTGCGTCCGTGACCGAGATGGTCCTGCGCGTAGACAGCAAATCCCTGCGCGTTCAACGCCGCAGCAAATTCCGCATAGCGGGCGCTGTGCTCCAGCATCCCGTGAAAAAGCACCAGCACCGCGCGCGGCGTCCCTTCCGGCAGCCAGGCGTGATAATGAATCTCCGTGCAGCGGTCAGCTGAGAGAAAAGTTTCTGTTGACATAGATGGTCGTCCTTTCGTGAACAGAGCGTGAGAAATCGTTGGTTGAGTAAACTGTACCACAAAATCCACCAGTCTGGCAACCAGCTGGAAACGCACAACATAAACAAAGCTTATCGACTGCGGACAATTCGCTAAAAATGTCGGTAGCGCCAGCGCTGAAAATGTTTTATAATGGAACCCATGACAAAATACTCTGAATTTTAACAAAGGGGCGATGACAATGAGTCAAGGTTTGAACACACCTGCAGAGGTTGTTGACATCCTCACGCAGAACAGCATCAACAAAGTGACCTATCCATTTATGAAAACCCTGCTATTGGGCATCATGGCCGGGCTGATGATCTCCTTCGGGGCAGACGCTGCGCTCATCGCAGGCCACGCCATCGATAACATGAGCGTCGGCCGCGTCGTCAGCGGCGCCATCTTCCCAGTCGGGCTGATCTCCATCGTGCTTACCGGTTCCGAGCTCTTGACCGGCAGCTGTCTCAACGTGCTCGGCATTCCGACTGGCAAGATCGGTTTCGGCGGCGTCGCCAAGAATCTTGTCTATGTTGCCATCGCCAATGCCATCGGCGCTGTGCTCTTGGCAGTCACCGTCTACGCCATGAACCAGCTCGATCTTTCCAGCGCGCGCATGGGCGCCTACGCCATCAAAACTGCCGTCGGCAAAGTCGGCCTCGGATTTGGTCCAGCGCTCCTTAGCGGCATCTGGTGCAACTTCCTCGTCTGTCTCGCCGTCTTCCTCGCCGCCACCGCCAAGGACACCGTCGGCAAAGTCGCCGGCATCTTTTTCCCGATCTGGGTCTTCGTCGCCTGTGGCTTCGAGCACAGCGTCGCCAATATGTTCTACCTGCCACTCGGTTTCCTTGCCAAGGGCAATCCCGACTATGCTGCAGCAGCCACCGAGCTTTTCGGCATCACCCAGGCGCAGATGGATGGGCTGGATATCCCAAGCATCCTTGTGGATAATCTCCTTCCCGTCACCATCGGCAACATCATCGGCGGCAGCATCATGCTCGCTGGTTTCTACTATCTCGCACTGAAGAAATATACGAAATAACGCGCAACAGGCGCTCCGCTCAAAAAATCGCGGAGCGCCTGTTTTATTTTGGACGCTGTGTGTCGTCTGTGCTATAATGACTGTACGAGAAGGAGGTGCGCTATGACGCTGGAAAATAAGCTTGGCATCACCGATTCACAGGAGCTGGCGCGTGCAGAAGAACGCATCAGCAAGCAGAAAGCGCTGGCGCTTTTTGAAAGCGGTGCGCTGGATCAAATGGCGCCAGGAACGTTCGCTGCGCTGGCGCAGATCCATCGTGCGCTGTTTGTGGATATTTACGATTTCGCGGGGGATTTGCGCACAGTGAATATCGCAAAGGGCCATTTTCGTTTTGCATCGGCGCTTTATCTCGAAGCGGCTGTGGCGGAGATCGAGCGCATGCCGCAGAATAATTTTGACGAGATCGTCGCAAAATATGTGGAAATGAACGTGGCGCATCCGTTTCGCGAAGGCAACGGTCGCAGTATGCGCATCTGGCTGGATCAGATGCTCAAAGCGGCGCTGGGCAAGGTTGTGGATTGGTCGCTGGTGGATAAGGAGGATTATCTTCTGGCGATGGAGCGTAGTCCGGTGCGGGACACGGAGATCAAGACGCTCCTTGGCGCAGCGCTCACAGATCGCGTGGCGGACCGCGCGCTGTTTATGAAGGGCATCGATCGCAGCTATGAATACGAGGGCTACACCGCTTATCGCACCGAGGCGTTGTGAGTGGATTGCGCTTGACAGCGTCTGCTGAAATATCGTCTAATGAGCATAGAAAAAGAGCACTGCCGATAAGCGGTTTGCTCAGTTTTGGAAACCATTAATCAGATTCCGTCACTTGGTAGAGTGGCGGTTTCGCTTTTTTATCTCATGGGGACTAGCTGCGCGTCGCAATAATTGTGACTGTCAACGAGAATGCACGCGAAAAACGCAGGCCACTCTGCTCGCATGAGCGCAGAGTGGCCTGTGATTTTATTTTGGCTGGCCGTTTTCGTCGATGCCATCGGTGAAGCCGTCGTCTTCTGCGAAGGCGTAGTTGTCATCGAGGGCGGTGTCCTGTTCGCGGCTTGGCACGAGATCAAAAACGAGGGACGATTTTTTGTGGCGACCGGCGTGGCGCATACCGATGTAGCCGAGGATGCTGAAGGTGGCAGCGCCGATGAAATTGACGAAGAGATCGCCCATGGTGTCGTTAAGCCCAATGTCGAGATAGCCGGGCACGGTGTAGGTGGCGCCGTCGGCGGTGTGGATGATGGTTTCGGTGATGTCTGGAATGTGGATGACTTTCTGGCTGTGGTTCGGATCAAAGTAGACGGAATTGATACTGCTGATCAGAGAATCCTTCTGCATGTCCATGAGCAGAAAATGATCGGCGCTCCATTCAAAAAATTCCCAGATAACGCCGATGGTCATCGAGAAGCAGAAGGCGACCATGACGAGATAGAATGGTGACAGTTGAAAATGGCGGCTGTTGCGGTTCAAAAGATCGATCATCGAGAAGCCGACGGCTGCTGCGAGAAATCCGTTCAGGGTGTGGAGGATGGTGTCCCATTGCGGGATGGCGGCGTAGAAATGGTTGAGCTCGCCGAGGATTTCTGCAGAAAAGATGAAGAGATAGATGGTTCCTTCAAGAAGCGGCGGAATGTGGATCTTGAAGCCCTGCTCGAGCAGCGAGGGCACGAGAAAAAGCCCCAGCGAGAGCAGGCAGATGAAGGCGCCGTTGTAGTTGCCGTTCATGATGGCGCGCACGAGGGCAACGATGACGAGCACGCGCAGCACGGTGTAGAGTAGAAAAACGCGGCGATTCTCACGAATGTTTTCGTGGATGTTGCGGTTAAAATTTCTGATCAGTTTGAGCATGGGATCTCCTTTTGAAATTAGGCAGATTGTGATCTCTCTAATTATAAGCGTTAAAATTTGCGATTGCAAGGGCTGTCGGCATGATATTTCGAGATTGTCGAATGGATGCGAATCGCGTATAATAGAATAGAACATGTATGCAATCTGACATGCAGAAAGAAGGAGCACAAACTTTTGAGAGAAACAATCATCCTGGAAGATACTGTGGCGCCACGCATTTTTGGGCCGGCTGATCGCTGGCTGCGGCTCGTCACGTCGAACCTTCTGTGCGATGTGGTGGCGCGCGGCGACCGAGTCATCCTGAACGGCTCGCCGGAAAGCGTGGCTGCTGCACGCACGCTGTTTGAGCATTTGATCACCCTGGCGCGCGAGCGCGATCTGGAAGAAAACGACATCCACTACGCGCTCACGAATGCTGCCCGCGCGATGGCAAATGCGGAGGTGGAAGGGCTCAACGAAGTCCTGATGATCACGCCGCGCGGCAAGCAGATCCGCCCAAAAACGAAGGGACAGAAGGACTACATCGATCTGATCCGCAAAAAGACCATCACCTTCGGCATCGGTCCTGCGGGAACGGGGAAAACCTATCTCGCTGTTGTCATGGCTGTGCAGGCGCTGAAACGCCGCGAGGTGGAGCGCATCATTCTCACGCGTCCGGCGGTGGAGGCTGGCGAAAAGCTGGGCTTTTTGCCGGGCGATCTGCAGGAAAAGATCGACCCGTATCTGCGGCCGCTTTATGACGGACTTTACGACACGCTCGGCGCCGACGCTGCGCAGCGTCATCTGGAAAAAGGCATCATCGAGATCGCGCCGCTTGCCTACATGCGCGGACGCACGCTGGACGATGCGTTCATCATTCTCGACGAAGCGCAGAACACCACGCCGGAACAGATGAAGATGTTCCTCACCCGCATCGGCTTCGGCTCAAAAGCTGTCGTCACCGGGGACATCACTCAGATCGATCTGCCGAAGGCCAGCCAGTCTGGCTTGCGCCAGGCGTATCGCATCCTACAGAATATCGAAGAAATCGGTTTTTACAACCTGCAAGCAGAGGATGTCGTCCGACATCCTGTCGTGGCCAAGATCATCCGTGCCTACGACCGCTTTCAGGCGAGGGAGTTGAGTCAGCATGAGCTCAGAGACAAATCATACGAACCACAAGAAGACACCACGGTGGAGACCGTTTAGCGGTTTCCTGGAGCAGCGCACGTTTTCCTACAAGCTCGTCGTCTGTGTGACCTTCCTCATCATGACGCTCGTTATGATGCAGGGCATGCTGTCGGCGCAGCTTTTCTGGTCCGTTGGCGACATCGCCACGCGCACCATCACTGCCGACCGCTCCGTGGTGTATGAAGATGAACAGGCCACCGAGGAGAAGCAGCAGGAACTGTTGGACAATTTTGAGGACGTCTACGAGATCGACCTCGATCGCTTCAACAATCTGACGCTCGTTTCGATTGACCGCATGTTTGACCGCTTGCAGGAGATTCTCGTTGTCGACGAATCAACGCAGGCAGCCGGCGCGGAAGACGAGACGTACGAAGAACGCCACGCTGAGCTCAACGATCTTCTCGGCACCGAGATCAGCGACGGCGACTGGTCGGCGCTCAGCATCTACAGCGCCGATCACGTCGAGCTTTTGCATCAGCAGGCTGTGGCGCTGGCGTCGAACGTCATGGGCAAGGGCGTCAAGGAATCGGATCTTGCCGAGGCCAAGCAGACGCTGCTCGAGGACGTCGACAATTCTCTGGCCTTCAGCGCGTTGGATCGCAAGATCGTGCGCGATATTTTAGACAACACGGAATATTATCCGACGAGTGTCATCGACCAGAAGGACAGCGAGGCCAAACGCCGCGAGCTGGTCGAGAGCGTTGAGCCGATCGTCAACCAGGTGCAGAAGGACGAAGTCATCGTCAGCAAGGGCGATGTCATCACCGATGACGACTACGCAGCCATTCAGGCGCTGTCGAGCGGCAACGACCGCTCGCCGTATAAGATCATCCTCGGTGTCGTGCTGGCAATGGGGCTGGTATTTTTGGCCGTGAGCAAATTCTCAGAATGGCGCGCGCGCAAGAAGCCGAGTGAGGACTGGCAGCGCAATGCGTCGCTCATGCTCGTTTCGATGTCCATCATCATGATCCTTTTCCCGATCATCTCAGCGATCCAGATCGGGCCAGTGCAGTCTGCCGACGAGCTGGTCAATTTTCTGATCCCGCTGCCGGCGGTCGCGATCATGGTCTCGATCCTCTTGGATAACGAGGACAGTATTTTTGTGACACTGATCATGGGCGTCATCGTCGGCCTCTACACCAACGACATTTACGTTTCCTTCGCGGGCATTGCCGGTTCGCTCATGGCCCTCGGCCAGGTGAAGGTGCTGCATCGCCGCACCGACCTCACCATGTCTGCTGTTTATGCGACAGGCGCGATGGCTATGGTTGGGTTGATCTGTTATCTGATCACCGGCCTTGAGCTCAGCGAGCTTGTGACGCTCCTGCTTTTCTGCGTCGGCAATGGATTTTTGACGCTGGTGCTGACGATCGGGCTGCTTCCATACATTGAAAGCGCTTTCAACGTCACCACCTCGCTGACGCTGATGGAGCTCTGCGATCCAAATACACCGCTGCAGCGTGCGCTCATGCAGAAAGCGCCGGGCACCTACCAACATTCCCTGCAGGTGGCCAATCTTGCCGAAGCAGCAGCGCTGCGTATCGGTGCCGACGCGCAGCTCGTGCGCACAGCAGCATATTATCACGACATCGGCAAGATCAAGCGGCCGGAGTTTTTCTCTGAAAATCAGATGACCGACTTCAATCCGCACGACAAGATCAGCCCGAACCTGTCGTATCTCATCATCACCACCCACATCAAGGATGGTGTTGCCCTTGCGAAAGAAGCGCGCCTGCCGCAGACGATCATCGATCTCATCGGCCAGCACCACGGCAACACCGTCGTCGGCTTTTTCTATCACAAAGCGAAGAAGCTGGATCCGTCTGTGAAAAAGGACGATTTCCGCTATCTCGCCAAACGCCCACAAAGCCGCGAAGCAGCCATCCTTATGATCGCCGACACCGTCGAAGCAGCCGTGCGCTCGAACATCAACCATCTCAATCACGGACAGGTGGCTGGGTTCATCCGCACGCTGATCAACGACAAAATGGCCGATCATCAGTTCATCGAATGTAATCTCACCTATCGCGACATCAAGGAGATCACCGACGAGCTCGTGCGCGTCATCACCAGCATGTACCACAAGCGCGTCGCCTATCCGGATAAGAAAAGCCTGCTCAAGTAAAGGAGGAGCGCCATGAAATTTGATATCGTCAACGACTACGGCGCGCTCGAGCCTGCCTGGCTCGAACGCCTGGAAGAGATCCTGCCGCTCTACGCCGAGCAGGAAGGACTGCCTGACGCGCTCGTGATCGGCCTCACCTTCTGTGACGACGACGCCATCCGTGCGATCAACGCAGAATATCGTGGCATCGATCGCGCCACCGATGTGCTCAGCTTTCCGCTTTACGAGCGAGACGACGAGATCGAGCTTTTCGACGACGAGCTTTCGCCGTTCGGCGACATCGTGCTTTCTGTGCCCCACGCCATCGCTCAGGCGGAGGAATATGGCCACAGCGTTGAGCGCGAGGTCTGCTACCTCGTCGTGCACGGGCTCATGCATCTCGCTGGCTATGACCACATCGAGCCGGAGGACAAGATCGAGATGCGCGCCGAAGAGGAAGCGCTCTTAAATAAAGTCGGCGTCACCCGCGAATAAGAGCACATTGCACGCGCGCTTATTCGTCAGCATTTTTTACCAGAAAAAGGAGGAAGCATTATGAAAACCGGTTTTATCTCTCTGATCGGCCGGCCAAACGCTGGTAAGAGCACCCTGCTCAATCAGATCCTCGAACGCAAGATCGCCATCGTTTCCGCCAAGCCGCAGACCACCCGCACCCGCATCACCGGCATTTTCACAACGCCGGATGCGCAGATGGTCTTTGTCGATACGCCAGGCATCCACAAGCCGAAGCACCGTCTCGACCAATACATGCAGGAAGCGGCGACCTCGTCCATTTACGACGGCGACGTGATCTACTACGTCGTCGATGCTTCCGTGCCGTTTGGCGGCGGCGAGCAGTTCATCCTCGATCAGCTCGCCAAGATCGAAGCGCCGGTCTTTCTGCTCCTCAATAAGATCGATATGATGACGCCGGAAGAGATCATGCGCGCCATCGTGAAATGGCAGAGCCGCCGCGAATTTGCCGAGATCTTTCCACTTTCCGCCGAGCGCGGCGACAATGTGGACCGCCTCATTGAGACGACAAAAGGCTATCTTTTCGACGGCCCGAACTTTTATCCAGAGGACGCCGTCACCGATCAGCCGGAACGCGTCGTCATGGCCGAGCTCATCCGCGAAAAGATCCTGCGTTTCACCGAAGAGGAAGTGCCGCACAGCGTCGCCGTTGTCATCGAGCACATGGAGCGCGACGAGGAAGACGACAAGCTCATCGTGCACGCCGCCATCTATGTTGAGCGCAGCGGACAGAAAGCCATCATCATCGGCAAGCAGGGCGCGATGATCAAACGCATCGGCACCGCAGCCCGCCGAGACATTGAAGAGCTTCTCGGCGAAAAAGTGTATCTCAAGCTCTGGGTGCGTGTCAAAGAAAACTGGCGCGACCGCGAGGGCGTGCTCCACGACCTCGGTTTTGATATGGACGATTTCAGCTGACAAGTCAGCAACATATTATAATAGAAAGGAAGTGAGAGGATGATAGAAGATCTGAAGGTTCCCACCACCGAAGAAGAGGAAGAACAGCTCAAGGAATATTTAGAAGAACAGCATCCGGAAGACATCGCTGAATACATCGAAACGTTGGAAGACCGGGAGACACAGGCCGCTCTGATCAAGGTCATGGAACCAGAAGGCGCTGCCGAAGTGCTCTTTGCCCTCGACGACAAAGAGCTCATGGTGGATATTCTCCTCGAGCTTCCGCACAACATGGCCACCGCCATCGCTAACGAAATCCCTAGCGACGAAGCGGCGGACATGCTCGAAGATCTCGACGAGAGCGAACGCAGCCGCATCCTCTCACTCTTCGAAGACGAAGCCGTCGATGATATTACCGACCTGTTGACCTACGACAGCGACAGCGCCGGTGGTCTGATGACCACCGAATTCGTTGTCGTGCCGGTTTTCGTCAACGCCGAAAAAGCCATCGAGATCATCCGGCTCTATGCGCCAGACGCCGAAACCATTTACTACGTCTACGTCATCGACGGGCTCAACCATCTCGTCGGGATCCTTTCCCTGCGTGAGCTCATCATCGCCGGGCCGGAAACCCTCGTCGGCGACATCATGCGCCAGAACGTCACCAGCGTCAATGTGCGCGACGACCAGGAAGAAGTCGCCGACATCATGACCCGCTACGGCCTGCTAGCGCTGCCGGTCGTCGACGACGAAGAACACATCCTCGGCATCATCACCGTCGACGATATCGTCGACGTCATTCAGGATGAGGCCAGCGAGGACATTTATCGTATGGCCGGTACCACAGAAGCCGAAATGGAAGAGGGCGCCAGCGTCATCACCGCGTTTGCGTCCCGTTTGCCGTGGCTGCTCATCACCATTTTCGGGGGCATCTGCTCCGGTATGGTGCTCGATCATTTCGAGCTCACCCTGCAGCAGGTTGCCGCGCTCATCATCTTCATCCCGATGATGACCGGTATCGCCGGTAATGTCGGCACACAATCCTGCACCGTTACCGTCCGCGGTATCGCCACCGGTAATGTCGTGCCGAAAGAAGCAGTCAAAACCGTTCTGCGCGAAGCCTTTCTCGGCTGCGCTCTCGGGCTTACGCTCGGCATCATCGTCTGTCTCGTGGCTTCGTTCTGGCAACACAGCATGCAGCTCGGCATCACCGTCGGCGTCACGCTGCTCCTGAACAATTTCATGGCCGCGCTGCTCGGCACCGTTGTGCCGCTGACGCTGGAAAAGCTCCACGTCGACCCCGCCGTTGCGTCGTCGGCATTCATCACCACCGCCACCGACATCCTCGGACTCTTTAATTATTCCATGATCGCCATTTTGATCTTCCACATTTGATCTTTCTGATGGGAAGGAGTCGTCATGACCCAAGAAAAAAATACCATCCAACCACTGGACTTTATCATTATTTATATTGGCGGCGCCTTTATCGCTGGCTGGCTGCAGCAGCTGCTGCGCCAGCTTTTTCCTGTGCTTGCAGAAGCCACAGCCGGCCGTCTTGTGAGCGGGCTTTGGCTGCAAAACGGTCTCATGTTGCTCTTTCTCGTCCTGGCGCTCCATCTGCGCAGCGCATCCTGGCAGGACATCGGCGCGCGTCCGCTGAAGGATTGGAAAACCATCCTCGGCGCGATCCTCGCCGGCTATCTCATCTATCTGCTCATGACCCTGGCGATGAATTTCCTGAACAGCTTCCTGCCAAACGGCCTCGACGCGCAAAACGTTTCCGCGTATATGCAGGCTGGGGACGCGCTCTGGGTGAAAGCGTTCGTACTGATCACCATGGGCGTGTTCGGACCGATCGTTGAGGAGCTGCTCTTTCGCGGCTATCTCTACAACAGCCTCTGCCGCAATCTTTCGTCGCCGGCAGCCATGCTCTTCACCGCCATCATTTTTGGCGCCGCCCATCTCGACTGGCAGCGGTTTTTGCCCCTCGCCATTGGCGGCTATCTCTTGAACGTCATCTCCGTGCGCTTCGGCTCCGTTTTCGCCAGCGTCATCGCGCACGGCGTCTGGAATATCCTGATGATGGTCGTTTACTATCTCGCACTTTAACAGGAGGGATCTCCATGGAAATACAGCTTTCGATCACCGGCCTTTCTCACGATGGCTGCGGCGTTGGCCGCACGCCAGATGGAAAGGTCGTTTTTGTTCCCGGCGCTCTGCCAGAAGAAACCGTCAGCGTCAGCCTCGGCGAGAGCAAAAAAGGCATCACCAACGCCAGTCTCGAGCGCGTGCTCACAGCAAATCCCCAGCGCCGCACACCGCCGTGTCCGCTTGCCGGCATTTGCGGCGGCTGCGCCCTCATGATCTGTGGCGACAGCCTGCAATCCGAGCTCAAGACCCAGCAGGTGCGCGACGCGCTACAGCGCATCGGCAAGCTCGATTGTGAAGTTCTGCCCGTCAAAACCATGGCTGAGCCTTTCCGCTATCGCAACAAGGGCATTTTCCACGCAGATTATACAAGCGGTCAGGCGCAGCTCGGTTTCTACGAAAAAAACAGCCACGATCTCGTGCCCGCCGCCGATTGTCTGCTTTTCAGCGAGCAGGTCAATCGTCTCACAGCCTGGCTTGAAGATGCGATCACAGCCACCGGTCTGCCAGATATCGACAAAGTCATGATCCGAGAAAGCCACGCCACCGGCGAGATGATGGTCGTTTTTGTGACCAGCGCGCAGAAATTTCGCCAACAGCGGCTCGTGGAAAATCTCGCCGCAAACTGGCCGCAGGTCACCAGCGTCTGGCACAATGTCAACACCAATCCGCGGCTCATGCTCGGCCGCGCCTTCAACCATCTCGCCGGAAATACCACCATTGTCGAGCGCCTCGGCGATCTCGTTTACGATCTGTCGCCGGCGTCGTTTTTCCAGGTGAACACCGCTCAGGCAGAAGTGCTCTATCAAACCGGCAAAGACATGCTCGGTGCGTTGAATCCATCAGCCAGCGTGCTCGATCTCTACTGTGGCATCGGCACCATCGGCAGCTTCATCGCCGGCCGCAGCCAAACGCTCCACGGTGTCGACAGCGTCGGTCAGGCCATCGCCGACGCCAAGCAGGCCGCGCAGCGCAACGGTTTCACCGACGCACATTTCACCACCGCCAAAGCTGAGATCTGGCTGCCAAAATGGCTCCAGAAAGGAAACCGCGCCGACGTCGCCATCATCGACCCGCCGCGAAAAGGCTGCGACCGCAAACTCCTCGACGCCCTCGTGGACGCGCGCATTCCGCGCATTCTCTATATCAGCTGCAATCCAGCCACCCTCGCCCGCGACCTCGCAACCCTCAGCAAATACTACACCATCGGCTCAGTCCAACCCGTCGATCTCTTCCCGCAAACCAGCCACGTCGAAAACGTCACCGTGCTCGAGTGGAGAGGGTGAAGGAGGATATTTGGGAAAGATGGCGATAATTCAATTTACGCCAGATAATATATGGGTTAAAATAATGATGATTTGTTTATTAAAAAATATTTAGGAGGGGTATCATGCGTTCTGAGCAATTGGAATATTTTGTAGCAGTTTCGCGATGTCATTCTATGAACTTGGCGAGTGAAGAATTGTATGTCAGCCAACAGTCCCTTTCTGCATCGATAAAAAGCCTGGAACGCGAATTAGGAGTTGAACTGCTGACGCGTAGCCATTTAGGCGTAAAACTAACTGTCGAAGGGCAAGCGTTTTTAAAGATTGCAAGTAATTTTTTAGATGCCGTTGAAGAATTTAAAGATGACAGTCAACGTGGATATTCGTTGCTAAGTGGAAAATTGAATGTATATTGCACACCAGCGATATGTTCGTCAATATTGCCAAGAATGCTATCGTTGTATATGAAAAAATACAGCAACGTTGAAATTAACATTGTGGAAGGTACACCATTTGAGCTTGATGAGATATTTATGAAAGACGATGAAGAGAACAAATTGCTCATTTTTAATGTTTTAAATTGTAACGATGATGAAATTAGCTTACATTGTCTTTCTGATTCGTTGGTTTATGAAGAGTTCCTTCATGAAAACTATGTGGTTGTTGTTGAAAAGAGCTCAGTATTGGCAGATTACAAATCAATTTCAATAAAGACACTGCTTCATTATCCGTTGGTTTTTAGTGGAACAAAAACAAAAGATGTAAATATGAGTTACATGCTATTGAAAAAATATGGTACACCTTTGGCATGTTTGGTAAGTGATAATCCATATATTTATATACAAGCAATGGTTGACGGAAGCGGAGTGGGTATTATGCCGACCTTAACATTGCAACAAGAACTGCTTGCTGATGTCAAGGAACGGCTGTGTGTTATTCCTATTAAAGAAAAAATAGAGAGTACAAGTTACTGGGCAGTGCCAAAAGATCAGAAGAACAGTGATCTATTACGAAGCTTTATTGATTTTTGCAATGAACATAGAATTATTTTCAAAAATAAAACCTGGACAAAATAGAAGCAGCGCCTTGTTGTGCGGTAGAAGCACAACAAGGCGCTGCTTTTTAGGGTACAAAAAAATCAAGTAAGGGGATAGATAGTACCAATAAGCAAGTGTTATGCAATGGATTGATGATCGGATATACTAAAACCAAGATAAGGATTAAGCGTTTAACCCGAAAAAATAGTCAATGGAGGGATCAAGATGAGTACCTCAACAAAAAAGAATAATATTCCGTACTATATTCACAGTGCGATTGTTATTCTCTTAATGTTTGGTTTTGGACAGTTGCCATCTATTGCGGGGCTGAGTCATGTTGGCATGCAGGCTTTAGGTATATTTTTAGGGACCTTATATGGATGGACTTTTGTAGATATGATGTGGCCTAGTCTGTTATGTTTATTAGCTGTTGTATTAACAGGAAATGGTACAATTGCTGATGTCTTTATGGAAGGTTTCGGGGCCAATGTAACAACGATGACACTTTTTATTCTTGCTTTAGCGGCTTACTTTGAAAAGAGTGGTTTGACAAAGTTTTTAGCCAATTGGTTTTTGTCGAGAAAGTGTAATATCGGTCATCCTTGGGTATTTTCATTTGTATTGTTGCTGTGTTCCTTTGTTATTAGCTTATTTACTAACAATTTGATCGGCATGATCGTTACTTGGAGTATTATTTATCATATTGCTGATGAATATGGAATCAGTAAAAAAGATTCGCTTATAACATATTTAATTTGTGGAACTTGCATGTCTGGTGCGTTTGCTGCAATTGCAGTGCCTTTCCAGATGATGTCGGTCATTTTCTTAAACTCGTTATATTCTTCGATGGATGTTAGTGTTGATAACTTGATTTATACAGTATTTGCAATGCTGTTTAGTTTTGCAGCAATGGGTGCTTATATTTTGATTGGCAAGTTTTTTATTCGGCCGGATGTTTCTCCATTATTATCCAAAGAGGACAAGTTTTCTAAGCTGAGAGAGAATAAGATGAATAAAGAATGCAAGGTTGCTTGCGTCGTGCTGATTGCCTTTCTCTTGGCCTTGTTTTTACCTAGTGTTTTACCAGCGTGGGGTTGGGTTAATATCTTATCAACACTTGGTATTACCGGGTTGGCAGCAACTTGCATTATTGTCCTTGCCTTAGCTAAAAAAGAGAATGGCGATTTTTACATTGATGTCAATGGGTTGATGCGTTCAGGCATCAACTGGAACGTTATCATTTTGCTTGGTGCAACAGGCCCTATGGTTAACTTATTGGAGTCTGATGAAGCAGGCGTTATTACTGCAATGCTTGACTGGCTGACACCAATTGTTTCGAATGTAAGTCCATACCTTTGCGTGGCGATTATTGCAACTATTCTTGGTATCGCGACACAGTTTGCCCATAATATGGTTCTTGGTATGGTATTTATTCCTGCTTTTGCACCTTTGGTGGCGAATCTGGGGATTAGTCCTGTTATTTTAACGATTGCTCTTTGCTTCTCTCTTCAGAATGCATATGCAACACCGGCGTCTTCGACGCAGGCGGCAATCGCATTTGGCAATACAGAATGGGTAGAGGCAAAAGATACCTATAAATGCATGGTGGCGACTTCTGTTGTTAATTTGATCATCATTTTGGCAATATTTATTCCGTTATTAATGGTTGTTTTCTAAGTTCGTGTGTAATATCAATTTGATATATACAAATAATCTTTTGGTCTATTATTAGGAGGTACTTGTTATGAAAAAAATCGATATGCGTTGCAGACCGGCTATTAAGTCTTTACAGAGTTCCTGGATTTATGATACTGAGAGTATGGTTCATTTTGCAAAGTATTTTGGTGGATCTTATCTTGCAGAGTCTGCCAAACAAAAATCCATTGATCTTTTGCTGGAAGAAATGAAAGAAGTCGAGATTGTAAAAGGCGTATTTGAAGTTAGACGTGGTGGCAATCCTGACACAAATAAAGAAGCGGCTGAATTACTCGAACAATATGGCGACTATTTTATTGGAATGGTTGGCGTTGATGCGATTGAACTGGAACAGGGACTTGAGGATATCGATAAATATGTTTTAGAAGGGAAATTTACTGGCGTCAATTTAGAACCAGGCAACCCTCCTGCTGGTAAGGAACCTATGTTTATCGACGATGAACGTATTTTCCCAATTTATGAAAAATGTCAGGAGAACAATTTACCTGTTACCTTTACTTTTGGCGGTCCTGCAATGCCAGACTGCACGGCCTATATGCCGTACCGTGTAGAGAATGTTGCCAGAACTTTCCCTGGCATGAAAATTTGCCTGTGTCATGGGGCATGGCCTTGGTTCACTCAGATGAGTAATATTCTGTTGTCCTATTCAAATGTGTTTGTCTGCGTAGATAGCTATCTGATGCTGCTGCCTGGTTACCAGGATTATATCCTTGGTGCGAATTATATGCTTCAGGATCAGATTATGTTTGGCACATCTTATCCGCTGCATTCTCAGAAGAAAGTTGTTGACTTCTACATGAACGCTGATTTCAGAAAAGAAGTGTTGCCGAAGGTTATGTATGATAATGCCGCACGTTTCTTAGGATTAGAAAAAGGAAACCCACAGCCTACTATGTATGATTTGATTATTTCTAAGCTTTGATTGTAAATGAGATGGTAGTATGATCGTTGATTTTCGCTTGCGTCCCCCTTTAGGACGATTTAAAGATAACTTCGTATTTGAGGATGATTTTTTATCGAAATATGCCAGGGACACTGGAACTGAAACAGCTGAATCTGCAAAGAAACGATCGATAACTATGCTTTTGGATGAAATGAAACGGTGTGACGTGCAGAAAGCCGTCATACCGTTTCGAAAGTTCAGTACAAATGCGGCATTTAGTGAAAACATTCCAAATGTGTACAATAATGATGATTTGGCAGAAATGCTTAAATATGCACCGGATAAATTTATAGGCATGGCTTGTGTTGAATGTGTAGACGGATTGGAATATATGTTGAAAGAAATAGAAAAATATGTTGTTCATGGAGATAGCCAAGGCGTATTTTTCGAACCGTCGATTGGTGTTAAACCAATGTTTGTGAATGATAAAACATTGTATGAGTTGTATGAGTATTGTCAATCACGAGATATTCCAATTTTGTTTACGTTCGGTGGTACAGGATGTTCAAAACCAGAGTACTATGAGCCGGCAGTAATCGATCGAGTTGCACATGATTTTCCAAAATTAACGATGATTTTAAGCCATGGAGGTTGGCCGCACGTTCGAGAAATTTGCAGCGTGGCTTGCAATCGTAAAAACGTGTTTATATCTCCAGATTTGTACTTTATCAATGGCATAGGTTTTCAAGACTATGTTCAGGCAGCAAATTATCGGTTACAGGATCAAATGATTTTTGGCTCTGCGTACCCATGCGTCTCTGTGGAAGAAGCTATTAAGTTCTATAAAAATAGTGGCATTAAAGAGAAATTATTTGAAAAAATCTTTTATAAAAATGCAATGCGTGCCTTGCATTTAGATTGAATGAAATAATTGACTAAAAAGGTAGTGAGAAAATGGATAAAAAAAATAAGTTGTGTGAAGTCCTTGGTATAGAAAAACCAATTATTCAAGGCCCAATGTCTTGGGTGAGTACTGCGCCACTGGTTGCTGCTGTAAGTGAAGCTGGTGGTTTTGGTGTTTTGGGGACAGCAATGGCGACGCCGGAGTTTATTCGCACACAGATGCAGAAAGTTAAAAAGCTGACCGATAAACCATTTGGGTTTAACATGGGGTTTCATCCTGCGTTTCTTGATGATGATTATTTTCAGGCAGTGTTGGATGTGATCAATGATGAGCATCCGACGGCAGTTCATCTGGATGCGTTGTTTGATATAGATAGAGCTTTTGCAGAAAAGTGTTTTAGTCGCTGGCATGAAGCTGGTATTAAAATCATTGTAAAAGTATTTACTATGGCAGATGCCAAGTTGGTTGAAGAAGTTGGAGCAGACGTAGTGCTTGTGAAAGGTTGGGAAGGTGGTGGGCATTTAACAGCACAAACCACAATGGTATTGGTGCCAGAAGCGGCAGATCTCGTACACGTACCGCTTGTTGCCAGCGGCGGTATTGCTGATGGCCGTGGTATGGCGGCGGCAATTTGTCTTGGTGCTGATGGAATAGAAATGGGTACAGCATTTCTGGCTGCAGAAGAAACAGAAATTCATAAGAATGCTAAACAAGCAGTACTTGATGCCGATGATTTTCCTACAGTAGAATTGGGGGCTTCTGCAAATTCTCCTTGTCGTCAGTTGCGAAATCGTTTGTCGGACGAAGTATTGAATATCGAAAGCAGTTATCCTAAAGCGGAAGCTGGCGAAAAAGTTGAAGCACTCGTTGGTGATTCCTTGCGAATTGCGATGAAGGAAGGCGATGTACTCGAAAAAGGTGCTGTTATGGCAGGACAGGTTGCTCCATTGGTTAAGACAATTCGGCCGGCCGCTCAAATTATTGATGATACGCTTGCTGAATGTAAAGCTGTGCTAAATAATGCAGTGCAGTTTTCTTTTGAATAAACTCAGAAAAAGATCAGCCTTCGTTATGAGCTGATCTTTTTTCGTATGTGCGCCCGGCATGGGTAACAACTAGGTGGTGAAAGTCCACTGCGCGCTCGGTAGCAGGAAGCGCTAGCCAAAGGCAAGGGTGTCTGTCGTGAGACAGAATCTGAAGGAAGCCGGCGGCAAAGTCCCGGGCCGACGAACAGAAACCGCATAGTAGGCTGTAAACAGCGGACGACTCTGCATGACAAGAAGAAGTCCAATGCTACCCGGACCGTTTACAGTAAATGCGGCGGCTACACGGAACGAAAGTGGTTACCCTTACCCGGGGAGATCTTGCGGACGAGAAGTAGGAAAAAAATCCGAACCTCGGAGTAAAGCTTGCCGCAAGAAGTCAGCAGAGGTCATAGTACCACTGGCCACAGTGGAAAGGACCGAACAATCGTAAGTTTCAGTACAACCTGAAAGGAGGACTCATGTCATGACAGCAAAATACTGTAGCAATACAGGCTGCCCACAAAGGGATAGCACGGAATGCAAAGAGTATGTGGGAGCGCCGAATGTGAATCCTCGGGACAGGAAGGAAAGAACTGGTGCCCGTCTGTTAGATCGAATACTCCAAAGAGACAACCTCAACAGAGCCTATCTACAGGTGGAAAGAAACCATGGCGCACCCGGCATCGACGGCATGACCGTCGAAGAAGCCCTGCCATGGTTGAAAGAACACAAAGAAGAACTCTTGGAAAGCATACGGAACGGAAGCTACAAGCCATCTCCCGTACGCAGGAAAGACATTCCAAAACCAGATGGAGGAACAAGGCAGCTTGGAATACCCACCGTCATAGACAGAGTCATCCAACAAGCAATCGCCCAAATCCTCATCCCCATCTACGAACCACAATTCTCAGACGCAAGCTATGGCTACCGGCCAGGACGAAGCGCAAAAGAAGCCATACGTAAAGTGAAGAAGTATGCAGAAGAAGGCTACACCCATGCCGTGCAAGTCGACCTCAGCAAATACTTCGACACCATAGGTCACGACATGCTCTTAAACCTCTTGAGACAAACCATCAAAGATGAGCGCGTCATAAAGCTCATCAAGAAATATCTCAAAAGCGGCATCATGGAAAACGGCGTCATCGTGAGAACAGAGAAAGGGACCCCACAAGGCGGCCCCCTCTCGCCATTGCTGGCAAATATCTATCTCAACGAATTTGACCAAGAATGGGCAAAGCGCGGAGTGAAACATATCCGCTACGCAGATGACATCGTCATTCTCACTAAAAGCAAACGTGCCGCAGAGCACCAGCTAGAGTCCAGTAAGAAATATCTGGAAGGAAAGCTCAAGCTCACCATGAACATAGAGAAGAGCAAAGTCGTCAGCGTGTTTGCCATTAAGCGTTTCAAATTTCTCGGCTTCTGCCTCGGCAAGAATGGAAAAGGCATCTACATCAGAGCGCATAAGAAAAGTCTTGCGAAAGCAAAGCAAAAGCTCAGAGCCATTACCAAAAGAAATCGAGGGAGAAACGTCAGAACCATCATGGCAGAAATCACCCAGTACATGAAAGGATGGCTAGGCTACTACTACATAGCTGACATGAAACGCATCCTGCAAAGCTGGAATGAATGGCTGAGAAGAAGGCTAAGGATGTACATCTGGAAACAATGGAAGAAACCAAAGACCAGAGTGAAGAACTTAAGAATACTCGGTATCTCGCAAGACCAGGCTTATCAGTGGGGAAACACCCGTCTAGGTTACTGGCGAATAGCAGGAAGCCCAGTACTAAAATGTTCAACAACAAACGAAAAGCTCGTACATGCAGGATACAGGAATATCCTGGAAATGTACGAGCAAATTCGAAGAAAGCACTTAAACGATTGAACCGCCGTGTACCGAACGGTACGCACGATGGTGTGAGAGGACGGTCCCTAATGGGGCCTCCTACTCGATTGTGATGTGAGAAGTAGGGGAACGTGTTATTTTTCGAAAGATGAGCGCGTTTTAGCGGATAAAATTGGTGACGGCGCCGTATTCGCTGGCTGGGTAAGGAACGCCGGCTGCTTTTCCTACGGCAAAGCAGCGCATCATCCACACCATGTTGCGCGCCAGATTGCGCATGGTTTGCATGCCTTCGGCGTCCTGCGCAGCTTCCTCGGCGTTGTGGCCGTGGGCCATGTTCCAATAGGTGCTGCTGGCGACGGGCATTTCCGAGATCGTGAAATATTTGTTCAGTGCGTCGAAATTGGCCGAATTGCCACCGCGACGGGCCACGGCGACGGCTGCGCCAACCTTGTAGCGGAACACATCCTTGCCGGCGGCGAAAAAGACGCGGTCCAGGAAGGAGAAAATGCGGCCGCTTGGATGGGCGTAATACGTTGGCGACGCGAAAACAAAGCCGTCTGCTTCGCGCGCTTTGTCGATGAACGCGTTGACGCCGTCGTCATCGCCAAACGCGCATTTTCCGGTCTTGCGGCAGGCGCCGCACTGCAGACAATCTTTGTAGGCCTGGGCGCCCAGCTGAATGACCTCCGTTTCCACACCTTCAGCGTCGAAGATCTGGATCATTTCTTCCAGCGCGCGCATCGTCGTGCCGTGGGCGTGGCTCGATCCGTTGACGAGTAAAACTTTCATGAGAACTCCTCCAATTCATTGTCGTTGGTTTTATTGTACGCCAGCGCGCAGAAAAAAGAAAGCACGCGCAGAAATCTTGCGCGTGCAAAAAATGAAAACTTGCGATTCAGCGATAAATTATTTGCGCAATATTTTTTCCAGCGGTTTTCCTTTCGCGAGTTCGTCGACGAGTTTGTCCAGGCGGCGGATCTGTTGCATCAGGGGATCGTCGATCTCTTCGATGCGCACGCCACAGATCTTTCCGGTGACGAGCGCGGCTTTCGGATTTGGCGCTGGCGCTTCGCGGAAGAAGGTGCCGTAGTCTACGTCTTTTTCAAGCTGTGCTGCCAGCCCTTCGGCGTCGTAGCCGGTGAGCCAGCAGGTGACGGTGTCCACTTCTGCGCGCGTGCGGCCCTTGCGCTCTGCTTTGGCGACGAGCAGTGGATAGATTTGCGAGAGTTTCATGGCGAACACTTTGTCATTGGTCATGGGAAAACCTCCGTTTCATTAAATCGTAATCGGATCGTGAGCAGGCTGTCTGAATAAGCAGCGCTGATCTCGCCGTGCATTTGCTCGGTCAGGCTTTTTGCGATGGAAAGGCCAAGCCCGGTAGAGTGACGGGCATTTTCGACGGTGAAAAAGCGGTCGAAGAGCTGCGCGGTGGAGACTTCGTCGAGGGCAGCGGCGTGGTTGGAAAAGTGCAGCGTGCCGTCCTCGTCGAGCTGGACGGCGAGATCGCCGTCGCTGTATTTGAGGGCGTTGTTCAAAATGTTGGCGAGCACACGCGCGAGGGCGTCTTTGTCGAGCAGACGCGTGACGCGCGCGTCGCAGATCTTGATCTGCGGCGTGATGCCGCGGGATGTGAGCGCGCCGTAGAAAGAAGCGAGGCTTTCTGCCAGGGCGTCGTTCAGCACGACAGGCTCATGCGCCAGCGGTTCTTCTTCGGCGAGGATGACGGAATAGCGGAAAAGTTCCTCGGTGAGACGCGTCATGGCGTCGGTGCGGTTTTCGATGAGAGAGAGATAGCGCGCGGCAGCGGTGCTTTTCTCTTCGCCCTCGAGCAGATCGAGGTAGCCGTTGATCGCCGTCAGCGGCGTGCGCAGATCGTGGGAAATATTCGTCACGGCCTGCTTCAGTTCGCGGTCGCCGTTTTCGTAGCGCAGGCGCTGGCGGCGCAGCTCGCTGAGCGCGTCACCCAGTGTGGCGGCGACGGCGCGCAGCGCTGGATCGCGGCTGTCGGAGGTGAGCAGGGTGTTGCTGTCGGTGTGCAGATGGTCGTGGAGATCGGCGGCGAGGACGCGCAGATCGCGCCGCAGCAGAAAAAGCTTGGCGCTGAGCGCGAGCGTGCAGACGGCGAGCAAAACGATGAGCAGCCAAACACCCATGGGGGCACCTCCTTATTTGATGTCTTTGCGTTTGAAGAGCAGGAAGCCTGCGGCCGTGACGAGGACGATGAGAATGAGCGAGTAGAGCGGCCAGCGCGCCAGGTGGTCAAACATCATGGCGTTGATCTGCGAGCATTGGCCGCTCGGCAGAAGATCGTAGATAAAAAGTATCAGGTGGTCTTTGAGCGTGACAGGCGTCCAACCAGAGACGAGTGTTGAGGAAAGCATAACCTCAAGATAAGAAGCGAAGATGGACAGAACGAGCATCACGATCATCCCACAGACGACGGAGCTGGATTTCCGAGAAATGTTCATGGCCAGTGCAACGTTGATGGCTGCATAGCAAATGGTGAGCAAAACGCAGCTCGTAACGGCGAGAGCGAGGTCTGTGGCGTTGAGCATGAAGCTGCGGAAAAAATACCAGCTCAGACAAACGCCAAGGCTTAAACTCGCCAGCAGGGTGACAAGCGCGCCGCTTGAAGCGATGAGCCAGTGCGAGAAAAAGATCGCGCGGCGTGTGTGGCCGCAGATAAATTTGTTGCGGATCGTTCCCTGGTCGTAATCGCTGCCGATGAAAAGATGCAGCCAGATCGCGTTGACAATACCGACGCTGGGCAGCATACAAAACATGGTGGCTTCGATGGTGTACTGGCTGGGATCATAGCCATATTCGGTGAGCATGTTATAGGTAGCGATGACAAGAACCGTAGTGCTTGCCGCCATAAAGAACAAGGCCAGCCAGAACGCTGTGCTGCGCCGGAGCATATAAAAATCAGCCGCTAAGAGTTTACGCATGACGCTCACCTCCCACCAGCGAGATGAAGTAGCTTTCGAGCGATTCGTCGCGCGTTTCTGCGCTAAGCAGCGCGCAGTTCTCGAGATCGAGGGCGTGCACAAGATCGCTCACGGCGAGCTCCGCGTAGATATCGGCGCTGTGGTCGTCCGCGACGGCGTAATCCAATCCGCGTGCGTCGAGCACACGGGTCAGCGCACGAATGTCGGAAACGCGCACACGCAAAGCCTTGCGGCAGTTCGCGTCAAGTTCCGCGGCAGAAAGCTCCTTGACCATGCGTCCGCCGTCGATGATGCCGTAGTGGGTGGCGAGGCGCGAGAGTTCGTCCAGAATATGGCTCGAGATCAGCACGGTGATGCCTTCCTCGCGGTTGAGCCGCAGGATGAGCTCGCGGATCTCGATGATGCCCTGTGGGTCGAGGCCGTTGGTCGGTTCGTCGAGCACGAGAAAATCAGGATGCCCCGCCAGCGCCATGGCGATGCCCAGGCGCTGCTTCATGCCAAGGGAAAAATTCCGCGCTTCCTTGCGCCCGGTATCTGAGAGACCGACCAGCCGCAGCAGGTCAGGAATATCTGCGAAGCTCGGCAGTCCAAGAATGCGATATTGCTGGCGCAGATTGTCGGCGGCGCTGAGATGATGATAAAACGACGGCGTCTCGATGACGGCGCCGAGTCTGCGCCGCGCCAGATGGATGCCAGGGCTTGTGTTTTCAGCGTCGTAGAGACGGAAACTGCCGCCACTCGGCGCCTGCAGGCCGCAAAGGAGACGGATCAGCGTCGTCTTGCCGCTGCCGTTTCGGCCAACAAAGCCGTAGATCGCGCCGCGCGGCACCTGCATCGACAGCTGATCCAGCGCTTTGGTGTGGCGATAGCGCTTGCTGAGCGCAGTGGTTGTGAAAATGTGGTCCATGATGGACACCTCCCTGTCTGTTTGCCTCCATCTTAACGGACAAGGGTCAAGAAAGCGGTCAAGGAAAGGGTAAAGATTTCGTCAAGATTCGTCCGCCAGCCGAAAACCGATGCCCCAGACTGCCTCGATGGGATCGCTACCGCTGGCATCGCGCAGCTTTTTGCGCAGGTTGGAAACGTGCTGCTTCAGGCTTGCTTCGGTGCAGTCCGGCGTGTCCAGACTGATGCGTTCGAGGATCGTGGATTTTGCCAGCGCCTGGCCGGGATGCTGCATCAGGAGCTTGAGGATCGCGTACTCGGTTTTCGTCAGATGTACCGGCGTGCCGCCAGCGTTCACGCTGTGCGCCGCCGTGTCCAGCTGCAGCGCGCCAACTGTGAGCACTTCGCCGGCGCGCGCCAGTTTCTGGCGCAACTGCACAGCGATGCGCGCCAAAAGCTCGCCGTTGTCGAACGGCTTGGTGATGTAATCTGCTGCGCCGGCCAGGAGCAGATCGATCTTCCCTTTCGTTTCTGATTTTGCGCTGAGAATAATGACCGGCACGCCGACCAGATGCGGCAGCACTTCCTCGCCGGAAAGCCCTGGCAGCATCAGATCCAGGAGCACCAGATCCGGACGCTCGTGTTCCAGCAGATAGAGCGCTTCCGTGCCAGAGTAGGCGCGCAGCACAGCGTAGCCGTTTTTCTGCAAAAGCTCTGCGAGCATGTCGCCGATGTAAATGTCGTCGTCGATGATGGCGATCGTAGCCATGTGGTTCACCTCCGCTAGATTTTTTGCCTTCATTATATCTTATTGTAGCGGCTACACACGTTTCGTTCAAGGTTTGTCGCAAGAACAAAAATGGACGCCCAGCAAGCCGAGCGTCCGTTTGATATCACAGAAATTAATAATAGAGAAAAAAGAAATTTAGGCATGTCCGCGATGGCGCGACGCGGAGAGTTCCCGACGGAATAGCTCCGGCAAATAAAAAAGACCCTGTAATAGGGTCTTCCTATGCAGAAACCATGTAACAACTGCCATAGTAGTAGTAGATGAGTGGGTTGACAGGTGTACAACTTTATCCGCCATTAATAGAATACACGAATCATCCCAAACTTGCAAGCCTTGTTTCTTAGTAACGTGGTATCATTTTTTTCGATATCATGACGGGCCGCATGGCGATAGACTATGGCTGTTTGCGGCGATGATCACGCTCATTCGGATGCGTCGTTGTGCGCAACAGTCATCTCCGGAATGCTGACGGTGATGTCGCCGCTTGTGTAGCTGCCGCTGATATCGTACTGTGACGAGTCATCGTTGTAGACGATCGTGAGGGTGTAGCTGTCTTTTTCATCGAGATTATCGATATAGCCGTCGAGCGTCGCGCCTTCGCCGCCGCCGTTGGTGTAGGTTCCTGCCGGATCTCGTCCGTCGCCTTCCTGGTCAACCACGTAGAGCTCAGCTGCGCGCAGGATCGCCGAGGCGTTGTTTTGGGCAGCGGTTTCCCGCGCTTCACTCACGTAGCCAGTTACGCGCGGCACGATCACGATCAGGAGCACCGCCAGGATCGCCAACACAACGATCAATTCTACCAGTGTAAAAGCAGCGCGTCGATTTTTCTTCGTCATTTCGTCGTCCTCCTTTTTTAGCTATGTGCGCTTGTTTCTGATTCCAGAATAGCAGAAATCGTTCCAGCGTGCAATCGCGAATGCGGGAGGATGACGCAGAATGTTGTGACGAGAAATCATCGACGCGGTTTTGACTGGCGGCAAGATTTCCCGAGCGATAGACGACAACAGCGCCAGTGATCGCAAAATGATCGCTGGCGCTGTTCGTTACTGAGCACGGTTCGTTTACACTTCGGTCATCCACAGGCCGTGGAGGTTGCAGTAGGCGTAAACGGCCACGGCTTTGTCGTTTTTGAGGCAGAATTCTGCGTGTGGCGCGTCGCCTGGATTCAGGGCTTTGCGCATGCCGCCGTGTTCTGTTTGGACGAAGATCCATTCGATGTAGTGGGCGTCGAGCATTGGATGGTCGACGCTGCCGACGTTCACGCTGAGGGTGTCGCCGTCGACGCTAACGACGGGCAGATGCTTTTCGCCGGCGCCTTCTGAGGTGTTTGGTTCAAGCACGTCCATTGGCTGGCCGCAGCACATCATTGGTACGCCGCTGTCATGAACCATGCCGACGAGGTTGCCGCATTTGCGGCAGATACGGAATTTGTTGGTCATTGTAAATCCTCCTCTAGATTGTCACAGGGATGGATGGCGATGGTCGATGCTTCCCGCTGACAATGGAGATGGTGCTTGTGACAGGCGCTGCAGCCGCAGACGCCGCTGCTGCCGTCGCAGAGCTGATAGTCGCCGCCTTCGATCCGGATCGGCCGGCCTTCGACGAGGGCTTGCGCAAGTTTTTTTCGGGCGCTGCCGTAAATGGATTGCACGGTGGTGCGCGCTACCTGCATATTCGCGCCGCATTCCTCCTGGGAAAGATCCTGGAGATCGATGAGCCGAAGCGTTTCAAATTCATCGACGGTCAGCACGATGGCAGTTGTGCAGTCGTCAGTGCCGACAGGAAGAAATTCCTTCGTGTTCGGGAGTTGACAAACCTTCCTGCATTTCTTTGGTCGTCCCATATGATTCACCTTCGTTCCTTGTGTGCAGGGCATCGCTTTGGTTTCAGTATAGTCGAGTTGGGCGTGGGTGTCAATTGCAATGGCTTGCCGTTGCGAAATTGTCGAAGATGGGGTATCATTTTTCTATAACGATCGATCGGAGGGAATAGAAATGAAAAAATGGATCGTATGTGTGCTGTTGGCGATGGGCCTTGCGGGGCTGTTTTCTGCCTGCGGCAATGACGAAGAAGAACAGACGCAGAGCGCGCCTGTTTCGAGCAGTGAAGAATTGAGCGCGGCGCCGGAAAAATCTGCCGATGCGCCGGCAGAAGAATCGAAGGCGACGCTGGTGGCGGTTTTCTCCTGGGCGAACAACGCGGATCTGCCGGAGGATGTGGACATTGTCTCCTCGGCGACGCTGAACAAAAATACCTCTGATGCGTTGGTCGGCGATACGCAGCTGATGGGCCAGACGGCGGCACAGGTGACGGGCGGCGATTATTTTGAGATCCTCTGCGAAACAAAATATCCTGGCGACGAGGACAAAACCTACGAACAGGCCCAGCAGGAGCAGCTGGATCAGGCGCGTCCGCAGCTGGCGAGCCATGTGGAAAACATGGACGCTTACGGCACGATCATCCTCGTTTATCCAAACTGGTGGGGCGGTCTGCCGATGCCGGTGGCAAGCTTCCTGGAGGAATACGATCTCTCCAAGAAAACGATCATCCCTGTTTGTTGCTATGAAGCAGAGGACAGCGGCGCTGGCACGAGCCGCGACGAGATCTCCTCGCTGTGCGATGCGTATGTGGCGACGGGCTACAATCTGCGCGGCAATGCGGCGGCGACTTCCGGCACGGTGACGGATTTCACGAACTGGCTGGAAGAGCAGCCGGTGAATTATTGATGGACTACGAGCTGATCTTTGCGGATCGCCGCTCCGTTCGCCTGCAGCTGCGTGACGACGGCAGTCTTTTGGTGCGCGCGCCGCGCTGGATGAGTCGGCGCGAGGTGGATGCATTTGTCGCGAGCAAGGAGCGGTGGATCGGCGAAAAGCGCGCGATCCTTGCGCGCGGGAATCGCGACTGGGGCGGAGCGGCGCTTTCGCCGGAGGAGCTGGCGCAGCTCAGGAAAGCGGCGCAGGCAGATCTCGGCGCACGGCTGGAAAAATGGGCGGCGCGTCTTGGCGTCCATCCGACGAAGCTCACCATTCGCACACAACACACGCGCTGGGGAAGCTGTTCCAGCCGCGGCGCGATCAGTCTCAATGCGCTGCTCTTGCTGGCGCCGGAGACGGTGCGCGATTATGTCGTCGTGCACGAGCTTTGTCATATGAAGGAAATGAACCATTCGCGGCATTTCTGGGCGGAGGTTGCGCGCATCTTGCCGAACTACGCAGAAAGCCGCGATTGGCTCAAAAACAATGGCCACGCACTTTTGCAAAGGAATCCAAGATCATGAAAGTCATCATTTCTCCAGCGAAAAAAATGAACATCGACAGCGACACCCTGCCAGCGCGTTCGCAACCGGTTTTCAGCGACGAGGCATCGCAGTTGGCAGCGCTTTTGCGCGCGCTCACGCCAGCGGAGCGGCAAAAGATCTGGCAGTGCAGCGACAAGCTCGCGGCAGAAAACAGCGCCCGTCTCGCTGCGTTCGACCAATCGCGCACGCAGACGCCGGCGATCCTTGCCTACGAAGGCTTGCAGTACCAGCACATGGCGCCGCAGGTGATGAGCCGCGACGCCCTCGTCTGGCTGGATGCACATCTGCGCATTCTTTCGGGATTTTACGGCGTGCTGCGGCCGTTTGACGCAGTGCTGCCTTATCGTCTGGAGATGCAGGCGAAGCTCGCGGTGGACGGCGCGCGCGATCTCTACGCGTTTTGGGGCGGGCGCCTTTACGAAGCGCTCGAGGAGGATGCGCTCATCGTGAATCTCGCCAGCGAGGAATACGCCAAGGCGGTGCGTCCGTATGTGCAGCCTGCTGTGCGTTTTGTCAGCGTGCGATTCGGTGAGTTTGCGAATGGCCGCGTCAGGCAGAAAGGCACCTTCGCGAAAATGGCGCGGGGGGAAATGGTGCGCTACATGGCGGAAAATCAGATCTCCGATCTCGACAGCCTGCGCCATTTTGACGCGCTGGGGCTGCGCTACGCAGACGCGCTGAGCGACGACAGCACGTTGACGTTTCTTATTTCTTAAATGAAAGGAAATTTCCATGAACATCGATACTTTTATCAACACAGTGATGACCTCGGGCCGGCCCTTCGCCGTCAGAGAAAACCGCGCGCTCAGCGAGCGCCAGCGCAAGGCGCATCGCCTCTGCTGGAAATTTAACCAGACCGATCCGACAGACGGCGAGCGTCAGCAGGAGATCCTGCGCGATCTCTTCGGCAGCATGGAAGGACCTGTCGGCATCATGCCGAGTTTTCAATGCGATTACGGCTTCAACATCCATTTCCACGGCTTTGCATTTCTCAATTACAACTGCATGATCCTCGACACAGCGCCGGTGCACATTGGCAACGCTGTGTTCATCGCGCCAGGCGTCATCATCAGCTGCGCTGGCCACGCCATGGATCCTGTGCAGCGTGGCAAGGGCGCCGTCGGCGTGTCTGCGCCGATCGTCATTGAGGACGACGTCTGGATCGGCGCTGGTGTTGTCGTCGGACCCGGCGTGACGATCGGAAAAGGCAGCGTCATCGGCGCCGGCAGCGTTGTCGTGCGCGACATTCCGCCTGGCGTCGTCGCCTTTGGCAATCCCTGCCGCGTGCATCGCGCACTGGGACCGGAGGATAAGCTCGATCCTGAGGATATCATCTTGCTTGATGGCCCGGGATGGGAGGAAAATGAGTGATGGATAAAACACAGGTGCTTGCGCTCTTCGATGCGCGCGGCATTTCTTACGAGCTGGCGGAGCACGAAGCGGTCTTTCACATGGGCGCACTCGCTGAGGCTGGCGTGCCGCATCTGGATCGCATCGCGAAAAATCTGCTCCTGCGCGACGATAAAAAGCGTGCGTTTTTTCTCGTGAGCGTCTGGGGCGAGAAGCGGATTGATCTCAAAGCATTCCGCAAAGCCCACGGCACGCGGCCGCTCACCTTCGCGTCCGACGAGGATCTGTCGCGTCTGCTCGCGCTCACGCCTGGCAGCGTCACGCCGCTGGGACTCTTGAATGCTGCGCCGGAAAGTGTGCGCTGGTTCATTGACGCGGATTTTTTCAGCGGCGAGGGCATCATCGGCGTGCATCCGAACGACAACACCGCCACGATTTTTCTTGCCACCGCGGATCTTGTGGATCTTTTGCGCAGTGAGGGGCACAGCGTGGAGGTGAGCGCTTTTTGATTACGCTGCGTGATCAAAAAGCCTGCCGATGTTTTTATATAATGAAGAAAAGTTTGTAAAGCGTTCCGTTGGCTGCGGAGCGCTATTTATTTTTCATTTCTCTATTGACAAATGGAATTAGATTCGTTACAATAAATTTAGAACAGTTCTAAAAAATGAAGTGAAGGGATCCCAAATGACCAAATACGAAAAAAAGATTTTTGAGATCGTCAATGCTTCCCGCGATCATCTCACGGCGGAGCAGGTGTTGGCGGCGCTGCGTGAGGAGTATCCGGCTGTTTCTCAGGCGACGGTGTACAACAATCTGAAAAAGCTCACGAGCGATGGCTTGCTGCGCAAGCTGACCCTCGCCGATTCACCAGATCGCTATGATCGCATCCAGCGCCACGATCATCTGATCTGTCAGCGCTGCGGACGGCTGGCCGACATGAGCTTTGAGGATATGACCGAAGCGCTCTCGGCGCAGCTCGGCTGTGACATTCTTTCGTACGATCTCAAGGTCAGCTATGTTTGTCCAGAATGTCGCGCAGCGGCAGAAAACCATGACGTTTATTGACAGCGGATTTATGAAAAGGAGATAAGACTATGAAAACCTATAAATGCAAAGTTTGCGGCGAAGTTTTTCAGGTAGAAGATGGCGTTGAGCCAGTCTGCCCGGTTTGCAAGGCGCGCGGCGACAAACTCGAGCTCGTCAGCGAAGCGCCAAAATCAAATCCATACGCTGGCACTCAGACAGAGAAAAATCTCGAGGCAGCATTCGCCGGCGAATCTCAGGCGCGCAATAAATACACCTATTTCTCTTCCGCCGCCAAAAAAGAAGGCTACGAACAGATCGCGGCACTTTTCCTGAAGACCGCTGAGAATGAAAAGGAACACGCCAAAATGTGGTTCAAGGAGCTGAACGGTATCGGCGATACTGCCGCCAATCTCCGCGCTGCTGCTGAGGGTGAAAACTACGAATGGACCGACATGTACGAAGGCTTCGCCAAGACTGCTGAGGAAGAAGGCTTCCCGGAACTGGCGCAGAAATTCCGTCTCGTTGCTGCGATCGAAAAGCACCACGAAGAACGTTATCGTGCGCTGCTGCACAATGTTGAGATGGCAGAAGTTTTCGCCAAGAGCGAGGTCAAGGTCTGGGAATGCCGCAATTGCGGGCACATTGTCGTCGGCACGGAAGCGCCAGAAGTTTGCCCAACCTGCGCACACCCACAAAGCTATTTCGAAGTGAACTGCGAAAATTATTGATCGCCAGTTTTTGCGAAAAAGAAAACACCCTGCGACGGATGGTCGCAGGGTGTTTGTCGTGTGGATCAAAAATCGTCGTCGGAGCCTTCGATGCAGACAGCGTCTGGATCAGCGAGGTAGTCACTGAAGAGGCCATGGATGATGTCGTTGCGGGTGATGATGCCGACGAGCTTGTTGTCATCGTTCAGAACAGGCATGTGTTTCAGATGCTTCTTCTGCATCAGTTCAGCAGCTTTGCGCACTGGCTGATCTTCGTTGATCGTGACGACGCGATGGGTGGCGGCGTCATAAGCAGGCTGGTCAACGCAGTTTTTGATGAGCATGCTGAAATAGTTGGTGCACTTTGGATCCGGCAGAAGACGTCCGCCGTAAGCCGCAGCGCTGGTCTGCATGAGACGCAGATGATTGACAACGTAGTACACGATGTCGCCGTCAGAGAGGAAGGCGGTGAGGTTGCCGTTTTCGTCTACCATTGGCAGGCAGCCGATCTCTTTTTCAGCGAAAATTTCGATGGCCTGGCCGATGGTTGCTTTGTCACTGAGGGTAACAATGTCTTTGATCATAACTTCTTTTACTAATACTGCCATTTTCAATCCCTCCTGTAGTTCGGATCCGTTGATAACGGATGATCTATTATCTATGTGAATAGTATATCACGTTTGTGGGCGAGCGTCTAGCAGAAGTGTTAGAATATTAAGAGATCAATAAGCGCTTTGCCAATGGAGCGCGCTGTGGTACACTGGAGAAAAACGCTGAGGAGGAAAAAATGGAATTCAAACGCTTGACGATGGAAGATGTGCCGCTGGTTGCAGCGGTCATCCGCGACGCTTTTGCCGGACCGCCATGGGGCGAGGACTGGAACGATGCACAGCGGCTGACGCAATATGTGCGCGAGGGCATGGACGGCGAAAATGCGCTGGCCTTTGGCCTTGCTGACGGCGAGGGATTGGCGGCGGTGGCGCTGGGCCATGTGCGGCACTGGCACAATCGCGTCGAATATATCCTCGAGGATTTCTGTGTCTGCCAGCGCTGTCAGGGACAGGGCAGCGGCGCAGAGCTGATGACGGCGGTGAAAAATGCCTGCCGCGATCTGGCGATCGATGAGATTGGTCTGCGCACGCGGCGCGATGCCGGCGCCTATCATTTCTACGAAAAACAGGGATTCGCTGTGCAGGAAAAAGACGTGTATTTTACGCAGAAGCTGTGAGAGGAGGAGCTGCAATGATCGCTTTGGTTTTAGGCGCTGTCTTTCTGCTGATGGCGCTTGTCGGCGGACTCGATCAGTTTGCCGGAGTGGGTGTCTGCTTCCTTTTGCTTGGCTGGATCACCCGGCGTAAAAAATGATGCTTGTGGCGATGAGAGCGGAGTGTGTTGAACATGAATGACAACAGTGCATTTATTCCGGTGGGGCTGTGCTTCATCGTGCTGACGCTGACGGGACTGAATCCCGCTTTCGCCGGTGTGGGGCTGGTCTTTGTGATCCTGGGGCTGAGTGGCAGGAAAAAATGAGCGCAAAAAAGCTGTATCGATGGAAGCTCGATACAGCTTTTGGCTTTTTGGGCGTCTATTTTTTCAGGCTTGTGACGAGCACGCTCGCGAGCACGAGCACGGCGCCGCAGATTGCCTGCAGCGACATCGTTTCGCTGAGGATGATCATGCTGAACACAGCGCCAAAGACTGGCTCCAGCGACAGAATGAGCGCAGTGTGTTCCGGCGAGGTGAAGCGCTGAGCGGCTGGCTGGGCGACAAAAGGGAAAGCGCCGCAGAGCAGCCCGAGGGCGATGAGGATGATCCAGTGCTCGCTGGTTTCTGGCAGCGACGGCGAAGCAAAGAGCAGGCTCATGATCCAGCCCCAGGCGCACATGGTCAGCTGCTGAATCACGCCGAGCAGGAGGGCGTCTTCGCGTTGCACAAGCTCGCCGGTTGTGATCGTGTGGCTGGCGTAGAGAATGGCACTGAGGATACAGAGTGCAGCGCCGGCAGTGAGCACAAGTCCGCCTTTGAGAGAAAGCATGGCGATGCCGATGCTGGCGCAGAGAATGCTCACGAGGAGCCGGGCTTCCGGCAGATGGCGTCTGCGCACAGATTGGATCAGCGGCACGAGAACGATGGCTGTGCTCGTGAGAAAACCAGCGGTGGAGGCTTCTGTGGTGAGTTCGCCGAAAATAAGCGCGCAGCTGCAGGCGAACATCAGCGTGCCGAGAATGGCGCCGTAGAGAACGGTGCGCATGCGAATATGCGTGAGACGCTGACGAAAGATGAGGATGCAGGCGAGCGAGGCGAAGCTGAAGCGCCAGGCCAACACCTCGAAGGGATGCATGGAGGATGCGCCCATTTTCAGGAGGACGTAGGACAGCCCCCAGGAGGCTGCCACCAAAAGCAGCAGGAGATTGGCGCCGTGACGCGTCATGCCGACGCGGCGCGCGCGGGTTTGCAGGATCGACATCGTGATTTCCTTCCTTATTAAAAACTTCTTATTATATGCACTATAGCACGGCGACGGCGCATCGCGCCAAAACGATTTTGCGATGCCGGATATAGGTAAAATCAACGGTCGGCGTTTGTGCCGTGGAGCGAGACGATGAGCACACTCGCGAGCACAAGACAGGCGCCGAAAATTCCCTGCAGCGACAGCCATTCGCCGAGAATGAGAAAGGCGTAGAAGGAGCCAAACACAGGCTCCATCGAAAAGATCACCGCCGTATTTTCTGGCGTTGTGAAAGCCTGCGCGAAAGGCTGCGCAATGAACGCGAAGGCGCTGCAGAAAAGCGTCAGACAGAGGATGGCGCCCCACTCTGCAAAACCTTGCGGCATGACAGGATCGGCAAGAAGGATGGTGCAGAGAATGCCCATCACGCTCATGACGATGATCTGGATGACACCGAGCACGATGCCGTCCTCTTTGTGGGCGTAGTCGTCGGTGAGGATGATGAAGACAGCGTAGAGCACGCCGCCAGCCAGACAAAGCAGCGCGCCGGCTGAGAGATGGAGCCCGTCTTTCAGCGAGAGCAGCGCGATGCCGACAGCAGCCATGCCTGTGCAGAGCAGAATGACAGGCTCCGGCAGCTGACGATGACGCAGCGTTTGCAGGAGCGGCACGAAAACAAAGGCGGTGCTTGTGAGAAAAGCAGCCGTGGAGGCTTCTGTCACGAGGAGCCCGTAGAAAATGCCGAGGCTGCTGACAAAAGCGATGAGACCGAGAATGATGCCGTAGCGCCAGGTGCGCGCCGTGGCGCGAGCAAGTCGCCGGCGAAAAAGCGGCACGCAGAGCAGACCAGCCAGCGTGTAGCGGATGGCCATCACTTCCAGCGGCGGCACACCGGCACCGGCGATTTTGTTCATCACGTAGGACATGCCCCAGAACATGGTGCAGAGCGCCAGCAGCAGATTTGCGCTGCCGCGGCTCATGCCGACGCGTTGCAGGCGTTTGCGCAGAAAACCCATGACTGTTCCTCCTTTTTTGAAAATCATTTCGCGCGAAGAATATTTCTGTCCCTATCATAGCAAAGAGATTTTGCCGCGCGAAAGAGGGGAAAACATAAAGAGCGAGAAAATCTTTTTATCGATCGCGCGCGGGATTTGTCGGTTTATTTTTCCCAGCATTGCGGTATAATAGGGGCAATGAACAGAAGGAGGCGACAAAAATGAGTAAAGAAGCAGAGCGCGAGCAGGTGATCGTGCGGACGAGCATGATCGGCATCCTCGCGAATATTGTGCTGGTCATTTTCAAAGCGCTGGTGGGTTTTGCTTCCGGCTCCATCGCCATCATTCTCGATGCTGTCAACAATCTCACCGATGTGCTCTCGAGCGTGATCACCATTATCGGCACCAAGCTGGCAAACCGTGCGCCGGACAAAGGACATCCTGTCGGCCACGGGCGCATGGAATATCTGACGACGATGGTCGTCGCCGTCGTCATTCTCTACGCTGGTATCACAGCGCTGATGGAATCGGCAAAGAAGATCCTCCATCCCGAAGCAGCGAGCTACAACGTCGTGACGTTGGTGGTGCTCGTCGGCGCCATCGTTATCAAGCTGACGCTCGGACGTTACGTGCGCCGGAAAGGAAAAATGGTCGAGTCTGGCGCGCTCGAAGCCAGCGGCCTCGACGCCATGTACGACGCCGTCATTTCTCTCTCGGTGCTCGTCACCGCGCTGCTCTATATTGGCACCGGGCTCAGCCTCGAAGCCTGGGTCGGCGTGGTGATCGCGCTTTTCATCATCAAGAGCGGGTTTGAGATGATCGGCGAAGCGGTCAATTCTGTGATGGGCGCGCGCGTCAGCGGCAATCTCTCCAAAGCCGTCAAGGCCACCGTCGCCGAGGAGCCAGGCGTCATGGGTGCGTACGATCTTTTTCTCAACGACTACGGCCCCGGCAATTATTACGGCTCCGTGCATGTGGAAGTGCCGGAAACCATGACCGCCGACGAGATCGACCACATGAGCCATCACATTCAGGAGCGCGTGCTCAAAAAACATGGCATTGTCATCACCACCGTCGGCGTCTACGCCTACAACACGACGAACGCTGAAGCCATCGATATGCGCGAAACCGTGCGCAAGCTCGTCATGGCGCACAAGGGCGTCATTCAGATGCACGGCTTTTACGCCAATCACGCTGAAAAACACATCCATTTTGATGTCATTATTTCGTTCAATATTCACGACCGCGAATCGCTCCGCCAGCACATCGTCGAGGATGTGCAGAAACGCTATCCCGGCTGGAGCGTGTTCACCAATCTCGATATCGATATGAGCGATTGACAGGTCAAAAGTGCTCTTATAGCAGCTGCTTTAAGAGCACTTTTTTCTTGCATTAAGGAGTTTTTAGGACAGAGGGCTGACGAAATCCTAGTGTAGTGATATAATTTGGAGCGATGATTTTCTATCATTATATAAGGAGGTGAACAGGAGGGAGGCGGTCGCGCCTGAGGGGAATCGCGGACCGGCGTCTGGCTGAGCGCATTGTCAGCTGCGCAGCAGGTGGGAACTGCTGCGTCAGGGAGATAGGTTCTGTCCCGCAGAACCAGGGAGGAAAGGAATATGTATCACAAGAAAATGCGGCTGCGACGGATGCTGTCGGCGAGCGTCATTGTTGCGCTGCTCGCTGGGCTGCTGCCGCCGGCAGTGGCTGAAGCGGCGGTGAGCGATCACATTGTGCCGCTGGCTCCGCAAGCGCTGCATCCGCAGGGAATTACCGTCGATCTTTTCGATTACTGGCTGGATGCTCAGGATGCGCCGGACGATGGAAAGCCAGAAAACGGCGCGGAGATGGGCATCAACAAAGACCACGTGCTGAATTTTGGCAAGAACATGGGCCGCGGAAACCCGAACAGCGCAGATTTTAATATCAACTGGTGGACAGAGTCGGCGCAGCCGAAAACGGACATCGTGAAACGCACGCTCGGCGACGACGGCTATCCGCAGATGAATTATGTCAGCGCCACCGAACAGGGCGACGGCGAATCGCTGGCCTATCTTTTTAACGGCGTCAGCGGCGCAGGCAAACAGGCGTTTATTAACACCGGCGGTCTTTTGCGGCAAAACAGCGCCGGCTACTATACGTACGACAGCAAGGACAATTTCGCTGTATTCAACGCAGCGACGAACAGCTTTACGCTCTACGATGCGCCTGGCGTGGTTTCCAGCGGCTCCAGCAGGATCATGGGACAGTTTTTTCCGTTCAACACCGGCGAGCAGGTTTTTGGCGAAAGGGATGGGCAGCTGTTCAGCACGATCTCCTCGGCAAATCGAGCGATCAAGCACTACTTTGGTCTGCACATGACGACGCGCTTTCAGCAGCCGGCAGGCGGCGAGAACAACGGCGAGCCGGTGACTTTTGGCTTCACCGGTGATGACGATGTTTGGATCTTCATCGATGGTGTGCGTGTCGCTGATCTTGGCGGCAATCACAACGCCTGCTCGGTGGCCATCGATTTTGCGCAGGGCGGCGTGACAGTTTATGATGATGTCAACGGCAATGGCGCGTACGACAGCGGCGATCGGTCGTACGATGCGCACACGCTGCGCCAGGCTTACGCAGCCGCTGGCGCAGATACGTCGCAGTTCGCCGGAGAAACGTATGCGGACAATTCCTATCACACGTTGGATTTCTTTTATCTTGAGCGCGGCAACACCGATTCGAACATGGAGATGACGTTCAACCTTGCGACGATCCCTGGCAGCGATCTGGCGAAAACCGACCAGGATGGCGCGCCGGTGGAAGGCGCAGAATTTGCGCTCTATGACACCGACGCCGACTATACCGTCGCAGAAAATGCTCAGCCGCTGGCGCGCGGCACCACAGATGCCGGCGGCAGTTTTCCGTTTTATCGCTCAGACGGCAGTTTGCTCTCGCTCGGCGCGCTCAGCCAGGGGCATTATCTGCTGCGAGAAACAAAGGTGTCGACGGGATATCGTTCGGCTGGCGATATCCAGCTTTGGCTGGAAAAACGCGCCGGACTCAGCGGACTCCTGCTTTCGCAGAATGAGTGGGACACAGGCGCTTACGCGATGGCAAAAGCGCGCGTTTCTACCGGATTGACGGTGGAGGATGTGGACGGCGGCTCGCATGATGCGAAAAATGGCGTTGTTTTTGCGGCGGTTTTTAAGGGCGCAGATGCCGCGCGCGGACCAGAGGGCTATGAAAATTGTCAGGTCGTCTACGGCGATCCTGTGAATGGCTGGTTCCTCAGCGAGAATACCGGCAAGGAAGGCCTGCGCGAAGCAGCGGAAGCCATTGTCGCAAATCCTGAGATGCAGGGCATCTATCGTTTTCAGGAAGGAAAACAGAACAGCGACGCTGTGAACAATTTCTACACCATTCTTGAAAACCTCCCTGGCGACATCACCCGCTACTATTGGGTGAATGCCCAGGGGGCCGGCGCGCAAACGCAGCCCGTCGATTATACCATCGCGTTTTTCTATCTGGACAGCGACACGCTTACCGCTGCGCAGCCTGCGGATATTGCGCTGCTCAAATCCGACGACTTTACACGCGATTTCGCCGTCACCCTTTTTGCGCCGAATATTGAAAATCGTCTGCTTGTGCAGAAGGTGGATGCAGACACCGGAGCGCCGCTTGACGGCGCAACCTTCGCGCTCTACGATGCTGCCGATGTTGTGCAGGGCGCGGTGCGCGACGGCGCCAAGCCGGTCATGACTTCTGCGCCGACCGGAAGCTATCAGCTCGGTGCGCAGACGATTCCGGGCGTAGCGGTGCTGAATCGTGTTCCGCTGGGGCAGTATGTTCTCCTGGAGGATCAGGTGCCGGATGGATACACGCGCAATCCGGCGGCGGTGGAAATTGTTGTTGATGAGACTGGCGTGCATGCCAATGCCGGCACAGCAGAGGATGATATTGGCGTCACGCTGGGACTTGGCAAGGTCGTCAAGAGCATGGTGCAGTTTGCCGCCGACGATCAGATCGATGCTACGCTGCACGATGTGAACGCGGCGCTGCAGACTGCAGAAACTTATGATGGGGCAAAAACGGACTGGCGATCCGCAGCGGAAACGCCGCTGCAGCTGAGTTATCAGCCTCAGGCGTACGGCGCGCTCGAGTATGGCGTGCCGGGATTGGATCTCAACGACGGAGTCGCTGTGGAGCAGGCGCTGACGCGCCACGTCGAAAGTGGCTGGTCGCGTCTGCTCGTCACTCAGGATCGCGACGCTGCCACCGCGAATACCTACAAGCAGGATCTCGGCGATCAGCCGTTGAACGCCTGCTTCTCCGGGACCACCATGGTCACCGTCGGCGATGTGGCAGCGCTTCCTGAGCAGCCGGGCGATCCCGACCAGCCGTCCGATGATCCGGAAACACCGGATCATCCAGAAACGCCGAACGATCCCGATCAACCATCAGATCAGCCGGACGAGCCGGATGCTCCAGACCAGCCAAACGAGCCTGAGCAGCCAGACGCTCCTGATCAACCGTCCGACGATCCTGACCAACCACCGCTCGATCCGGATGGACCGGACGATCTCAACACCACCGATCATTTTTACTACATCGTCGGTTATCCGGAGGATTATCGCACCGGCGCAGAATCCTGGGATGAAAGTCGCTGGCCAGTGAAACCACAGGGCGCCATCACCCGCGCAGAAGTGGCGACGATGTTTTATCGTTTGCTCAAAAAAGATGTGCGCGCAGAAAATGAGACCGCTGACAACGCTTTCCACGATGTCAACGCCGACGACTGGTTCAATGTGCCGGTTTCCACGCTCAGCCGCATGGGCATCATCGGCGGCTATCCGAGCGGCGATTTTCAGCCAAACGCACCGATCAGCCGCGCGGAATTTGCAGCCGTCGCCACGCGATTTTTCGAGAACACCGACATTGCCTATGAGGAAGGGATTTTCAGCGATATTCGTGGCGACGAATGGTTCGCCAAAAATTTCGCCGCCGCGTTTCGTCTCGGACTCATCGGCGGCTATCCCGATGGCAGCGCGCGTCCGGCGCGCACCATCACCCGCGCCGAAGCCTGCGCCATTGTCAATCGCACACTGCAGCGCGTGCCAGAGAAAGATCATCTGCGGCCAACGTCAGAAATGCGCACCTGGCCCGACAACAGCGACACCAATGCCTGGTATTATGCGGACATGCAGGAAGCCACCAATGGCCACGATTACGAATGGCGCACAGCCAACAAAAAACGCATTGAAAAATGGACGCGCATCCGTCCAGATTTCAACTGGGATGCGGTCTGAATCAAATAATCCCCACGATCAATGCTGGTCGTGGGGATTATTATTGAAGGAAAATGTTCGATGTACTATTGACAACAACAGTACTGTGTAGTACGATGTATACAGATCAAACGAGGGAGGGGTCGATATGAACCTGGACAAATGGAAAAGTCAGATCGTCCGCGGCACGTTGGAATACTGTGTGTTGCTGATGCTGGGAGACAGAACCCGCTACGGCTATGAGATCCTGCAGGAATTAGAGCGCTACCCGATCATCTCGTCCACAGAGAGCACGGTGTATCCGCTTCTGCGCCGGCTGCAGAAGGAAGGCTATTTGCAGTCGACCTGGCAGGAGTCTGAGGAAGGCCTGCCGCCGCGAAAATATTACGCGCTCACTGCAGAAGGTGAGGCTTATGTGGCGGCGATGGACGAGGAATGGAACAATCTGCTGCAAGCGATCACGGAATTGAGAGGAGAATAGATCATGGATGCAAAATTGGAAAAATATCTGGACACAATCGATAAACATCTGAAACCGCTGCCAGTTTCGGAGCGCGTCGACATCGTCAAAGAAGTCAAGGCTTCGATGCAGGAAATGCAGGCCGAGGGACTTTCGAGCGAACAGATCCTCGCCCGGCTTGGCGACGCGAAAGATCTCGCCCGCGCTTATCTCGGCGATCTGCTGGCAGAGTCGAACGGTTTCAGCTGGACGCGCGTGCTCACTGTCTGCGCGTTTTACAGCCTCGTCGGATTTTCCGGAATGATTGTCATCCCGTGTCTGGCGATCATGGCGCCGGTCTTCATCCTTTGCGGGATTTTCTGTCCGATCGCCGGCACCGCCAAGCTGATCGACTATCTGCTTGATCTCGGCATTCCGTGGATGGACAACGTCGGCGTGTTTCTCGCCGGACCAGATCCCCTCGCTCCTGTGCCAACGTTCTTCTTTCTGCTCGTGCTCGGCGCATTGCTCATTCTCGCTGGCGTTTTCTGCTGGAAAGCGCTTGTTGGCTACTGCAAGAAGGTTGGACAGGTCAAACGACATCTCTCGATTTAATTCCTTCATTATGGATTGGAAGTGAGGATCATGCGTGCATTCACGCTGAATCGGGATCAGATCAAAGGCATTGCCATGATGACGATGCTCCTCAACCACATTTCGCAGATCTTTATGACGTCCGGCACATTCTGGGCGGAGCTATTTCTGGATGTTGGCTGGTTTACGGCGATCACGATGTGTTATTTTCTTGTCGAAGGCTATGCGTATACGCACGACAAGCGTCGTTACGCGCTGCGGCTGGCGATTTTCGCTGTGATCTCTCAGCCAGCATGTTTGTTGGCATTTCCAGACGTTGCGTTGTATCGGTTGAACATTCTTTTCACGCTGCTGCTGAGCTTTGTGATACTTGTGGTGCGCGAACAGATTGCGCGCAAATGCTGGAGAAATCTGGCGATCGTCGGGCTGTTTCTGGTGTCGTTAGTATGCGACTGGGCGATTTTGGCGCCGGCGTTCACGCTGCTCTTTGCCTGGGCAGGACGGGATGCGCACAAACGGCCACGCGCTTTTCTCGCGAGCATCCTGCTTTTCGGTGCGATGAATTTCTTTGGCGGGATCGGGCGCTTCTCGCTGGCGCAAAATCTCGGCTACGCCCTTGCGGCGATGAGCGGTCCGGCGCTGGCGGCGATCGCTCTCTGCTGTTTCTACAACGGCCAGCGCGCGACGCGTGGACGCACTGCTGCGAAATGGTTTTTCTATATTTTCTACCCGGCACATTTGGCTGTGTTGGGCGTGATCCGTATCATTCTTGCATAAATAAAGCAACCCCCGGACGAAATCGTTCGGGGGTTGCTGGCGTTTGTGATCAGTACAATTCGCGGTAGATGGCTTCGATCTGGTCGCGGGAGAGTGGCACGAAGTTGTTGACGAGCAGGCGCTGCTGACCGGTGTGGACGGCGTCGGCAAATTCGGTGATCTGCGCTTCGGTCATGCCGTATTCGTGGAGCGGTTTTTTCTGGACGAGGTGGTTCAGGAGATCTTCGAGCTTGTCGTAAACGTCTGCCACATCGCAGCCAAGGATATCTGCCATGCGTGCGTTCAGCACAGCGATCTCGCCATCCTGACGGATCTTCATGTAGGCGCGCATGACGCCGGTGAACATGGCGTAGTTGGATTCACCGTGTGGCACATGGAAGGTGCCGCCGAGGGGATAGCTCAGCGCATGCACAGCGGCGCAGCCAGCGTTGGAGAAAGCAACGCCGGCGTAGGTGCTGGCGAAGAGAAAATCTTCGAGCAGCGGCTTGCGGGATTCTGGGCCGTTAGCGACGATGGTTTTGAATCCGTTCAGAATGAGATCGATGGCTTTGTAGCTGAGGAGTTTGCCGATCGGCGTGGCTTTTGGCGAGAGCGCAGATTCGACGGCGTGCACAAGGGCGTCGATGGCGCTGGTGGAAAATGGTTCCATTGGCAGGCTTTCGAGCAGCTCAGGAATGAGCACGGCGTCGTCCGGGAACATGGCTGGATTGCCGTAGCCGGCTTTGGTGCTGCGGCTGACAAGCGCGAGGGCGGCGACGCTGGTGACTTCGCTGCCGGTGCCACAGGTAGTTGGCGCGAGCACGAGCTGGCGCACTTTCACTGGCTGGCGTTTGCCGTCGTAGAGATCGAGCACTGGCGTTACCTGGTCGAGCACGAAAAATTTGGCAACGTCGAGCACACTGCCGCCGCCGACGCCGATGATGCGCTTGTAATCCTTGGTGATGTCGCGGGCTATGGCTTCGATCATTTCGTCCGTCGGTTCCCCCTTGCCATAATCCTTCGGATAGATGAAATCACATTTCAGATCGAGTGCGGCGAAGAAATCGTCGTAGAAATGGCGGCTGGTGAAAAGCAGATCCCCTTCGCCGATGGCGAATTCTTCGGCAAACTGTTTGACAGAATCGAGGCAGTGAAGCGTTGGTTTCATTAAAAATTGACTCATGAGAGAGCCTCCTTTACGAATAGTTGCTATCTGTATTGTAAAACTTTCGTCGGCGCTCCGCAACCGTGGCTTGATTCTTATGGCGCGAATGCGCTATGATACGGAGAGAAAGGGGAGAAGATCATGATCACATTTATCGTCAACGAGGCCAGTGGACGTGGGCGCGGCGGAAAGATCTGGCGCGCGCTGCGGCGGGAAATGCTCGAGCAGGAGCTGCCGTTTCGCGCCTGGTGCACGCGCAGTCCCGGCGAAGCGACGGCGCTGGCGCAGCTCGCCTGTCAGGATGCGCAGGAGCTGCAAAAGCTCGTGGTCGTTGGCGGCGACGGCACGGTGAACGAGGTGTTGAACGGCATCAGCGATTTTGCGCAGATCGCTCTCGGCGTCGTGCCAATCGGCAGCGGCAACGATTTTGTGCGCGGATTGGGTCTGCCGCGCGATCCCAGGGCGGCGTTGGAGCGCGTTTTCGCAGCCAGCGGCGACGCGCGCATCGATCTCGGGCAGGTGTGCATCGACGGACAGGCGCCGCGACGCTTTGGCATCAGCGCCGGCATCGGTATGGATGCGTGGGTCTGTGCGCAGGTGGATGCGTCGCGCGCGAAAGCCGGGCTCAATCGCTTCGGCCTCGGCAGCCTCAGCTATGGACTCATGACCCTCTCCGCTGCCTGGAATATTGAAACCGCGCGCGGCAGCGTGCAGCTCACAACGCCGCAGGGCGTGCTCACGCGCGATCTGCACGCGCTCATTTTTCTCGCCTGCATGAATTTTCCGTGGGAAGGCGGCGGTGTGCCGATCGCGCCAGGTGCGGATGCTGCAGATGGCTGTTTCTCCGTCTGCCTCGCCGACGATCTTTCGCGGGCGCAGGTTTTTCGCAAGCTGCCGCTTTTGGCGCTCGGCTGCCATACGCATACAGAGGGCGTCAGTCTGGTGCCAGCGACGCGCGTGGAGGTGCAGCTGGATACGCCGCTTTTCGTCCACGCTGACGGCGAGGTGCCGGGACGTGCGCGCAGCGCCGTGTTCGAGGTGCTGCCGCAGAAATTGCGCGTGCTGGTGTGAGTCTTCGCTGAAAAATATCGTCCGGCATGTGGTATAATATAGCCAGCAAAACAAACAGGGAGTGATCGACATGTATGGAGCGATTCTGGGCGATATGATCGGCGCGCCGTACGAATTTGACCGCGGCGCCAAGGTGAAGGATTTTCCGCTGTTCAGCGCAGGCTCGCATTTTACCGACGATTCTGTGATGACAGTCGCAGTGGCAGAAGCGTTGATGGCCACCCTCGGCAAGGATGAAAAGGTTGTGAAGATGGTGCTCATCGACGCCATGCAGCGCTGGGGTAGAAAATATCCAGACGCCGGCTATGGCGCGCGTTTTCAGCTGTGGCTGGAGAAGATCAATCCGAATCCGTACGGCAGCTACGGCAATGGCTCGGCTATGCGCGTGTCGGCGGCAGGCTGGCTCTACGACAGCTTGGACGAAACGCGGCGTGTCGCGCGCTGGACGGCGGAAGTGACGCACAACCATCCGGAAGGTGTGAAGGGCGCGGAGGCTGTCGCGAGCGCGATCTTTTTGGCGCGAACCGGCGCTGAGAAAGCGGCGATCCGTGACTACGTTGTGACGAATTTTGGCTACGATCTTTCGCGCAGCTGCGACGAGATCCGCCCGACCTACAGCCACGTCGAAAGCTGCCAGGAAACTGTGCCAGAAGCGCTCACCGCTTTTCTCGAGGGTGAGGATTTTGAGGACGTTGTTCGCACAGCCGTCAGCCTCGGCGGCGATTGTGATACCCTCACCTGCATCGCCGCCAGCATCGCCGAAGCCTTTTACGGCGTGCCGGAAAATCTCGTCAGCGAATGTCGCGCGCGATTTCCGGAAGAGATGCTGGCTGTGGTCGACCGTTTTTGGAAAATCGTGGAGAATCAATAAACAGAAGCCTGACGACCATGCACGTGCATGATCGTCAGGCTTTTCTCGTCATTATCTCGTCATTTCTCGTCATCTCGTCAAAAGTTGACGAGAAAGACGAGAAAGATTTACGCATGTCTCCGCACATAGTTCACCACGGCGAGGATGGCGAAGAGCACGAGCTCGACAGCGCCGGCGATGCTGGTGGCGATCGGTGTCCAGCAGATGAGATCGCCGAGGTGGAGAATGTTGTAATACCGTGTGGCATAGAGGGTGCAGGCCTGCAGGGCGACGCCGGTCGACGGCAGAAAGGTGTTGACCCAGTCGACGACGATGGCGGGCAGTGTCATGTAGACGAGCACCGGCAGGAAGCAGAGCAAGAGCGCGCAGCCGGTGGCGGCGACGAGATTTTTCAACCGCGAGGAGAGGAGCAGGACCGCACAGACTGTGGCCAGGATCGTGAGCAGCGCGAGCACAGAAAACAGGATCTGCAGCCCGCCGAAATCAAAGGGCAGCGGCGTGAGCGGCCCGAAGAGGGCGAGCATCTGCGCCGAAGCGTCGGTGACTTCCCAGCCGTAGAGGCTGTTGGAGATGCACCAGTAAAGCGCGAGACAAACACTCGTGAGCACACCGCAGATGAGCAGGCTGGCGAACACACGCGTCCAGCCGAGACGGGCGCGGCCGCTTTTCGTGCAGCGCTGGATGTCGTCGGCGCCGGTCTGGTAATCGCTGGAAAACACTGGCGCAGTGATGAGCGCGCAGCAGAGGAGCAGCACGAACGAGAGCAGGATCAGATAGTCCAGCGTCGTGGCATCGGCGCCAGGCACATAGTTGAACGGCGTGTCGACCTGGGCGTAAAGCGCTGCGAAATAATCGCCTACGCCGGACACGGCGGGATATTGTGCCTGCGAGAGGGATTCAACGCGCAGAGGGATCGTTTCATAATAGCTCGTGACCTCATCGGGATCGATCTCGAGCCACGGCTGGGTCTGGCCATTTTTGTCCGGGTAGAGATCGCCAAGATCGAAGAGCAGCCCCTGCACGGCGTTGATCTCATCGTAGGCTTCGTCTGGCAGATCAAAGGTTGTCTCCGCGTTGTAGCGGGCGAAGACATCCTGGTAGGTAATGAGCGCCTGCTGGACTTTTTCTGGCGTGACGGTTCCGGCAATGCCCTGCTCGAGATTTTTGTCGTAGGCGAGCGCATCGAGACCGGTGAGTGGATTCCCTGCGGTGTCGTGGCTCATGATGAAGCTCGTCGGCACCCAGGCCATGAAAATCGTGAAGGCGAGCATGAAGCAAACAACCGCAATACTGCGGCGATTTTTCAGCAGGCGTTTCAGTTCGAGGAGAAAGAGACGCATGGGATCACATCCTTTCGTGGGATTCGTGAGGGAAGAGCCAGAGAAAGAGGTCTTCGAGCCGCGCCTCCGTTGGCGAGGAGCCAGGGATTTCCGCGCGCTCGGCGAGATAGCGCAGGCTGGCGCTGCCGTCAGGCTCGCTTTTGAGATTCACGATCGTCAGCGCCCGTTCCCAGCGTGGCAGATCCGCAGCCGGCACGCGCGCTGTCCAGACTTTGCCGGCGACTTCGGCGACGAGATCCGTCGTCGTGCCGCAGCCGACGAGACGCCCGTCTTTCATGATGGCGTTTTGCATGGCGATGTATTCCACATCGGCGACGATGTGCGTCGAGATCAGCACGATGCGCCCCTGGGCAAATTCTGAGAGCAGATTGCGGAAACGCACGCGCTCGCTCGGGTCGAGCCCGCTCGTCGGTTCGTCGAGGATGAGGATCTCCGGCTCGTTCAACAGCGCTTGGGCGATGCCGACGCGCCGCTTCATGCCGCCGGAGAGCTTGGCGATGCGTTTTTTGCGCACGTCCGCCAGTCCCAGTTGTTCCAGCAGATCGTTGGTGCGGCGTCGCGCGTCGCGTTTGCCGATGCCCTTGAGCGCAGCCATGTAGTCGAGATAATCGCGCACCGTGAAGCTCGGATAGAAGCCAAATTCCTGCGGCAGATAGCCGAGGCTGTCGCGATACGCCGCGCCGAGACGATCGATCGGAATCCCGTCGGCGCGGATTTCGCCAGCCGTCGGCTGCATGATGCCGCAGCACATGCGCATGAGCGTCGTTTTGCCAGCGCCGTTGGCGCCCAAGAGCCCCCAAACGCCCGGCGTGAGCGTGAAGGAAACATCGTCGACAGCGCTTTTGTCTTTGAAGCGTTTACTAACGCGGTCAATGGTCAGTTCCATAAGAATCTCCTTTCATCAGGAAAGCTGCAGCTCGCAGAAATGATCTGAGCGCAGAATGCGGCGCAGCGTCAACAAACAATAGCCGAGCAGGAAAACGCAGAGTCCGATTTCTGGCCAGACCAGCGCAGACAGCGCCAGTGTCTGGCGGCTGAAAAAACTGAACCCGCAGCAGAGCAGCACACACCAGAGCACGCTGCCGCCGCAGAAATGTGCAGGCGTCAGCCGTCCCAGCAGCGTCAGACAGCCGCTTGCTGCCAAAAGAAACGGCAGCAGCAGGCAGAGCGGGAGCAGCCGCGCGTCCAGCGGCGTCAACCAGAGCGTGTAGCACCAAAGCGCAGCCAGCATCGCCAGATCACCGGCGCCGACGAGAATAAGCTTGGCCGCCAAGAGCCGCAGCGAGGAAAAATACGTCGCCGCTTCCATTTCGTGCATCCGGCAGCGTGCTGCTTCGTAAAGAACCGGCAGCGCCGTCAGCATCACCAGCACCGAGAGACAACAGAGACACTGCACCAGCAGCCGCGGATAGGTAAAATACGTCATGCCAAAAGCGTTGCTCAGTCCGACATTGGCTGCGAGCAGACAGAGCGCCTGCACAAGCCAGATCTTCCAGCCGATGAAGCGCACCTGCGTGCCCAGAAAAGCAGCGAATCCGATCCGCTCCGCAGCGCCCTGCTGGCGAACCAATGAACGGACGCGGGCAGACGTCTGCTGTCTGCCGACGTCTGTTGAGCCATTTTCATGGAGCGCAGCGCGCAGTTTGGTTTCAAAATCATGGTTGCTCATCGTTCGGCCTCCTTTTCATAGATCGTTCGCAAATTTTTCAGCGCCGCGCGCAAGCGCGACTGCACCGTGCGCAGCGGCAGCTCCGTGATCTCTGCGATCTCCCGCAGCGTCAGATCCTGGGCAAAACGCAGGAGCACGATCTCGCGCTGCGTTTCCGGCAGCGTGCGCACAAGCTCGCGCAGCGCTGCGCGCGACTGCGCTTCAGTGAAATGCGTATCCTCGCAGACCGGCTCCGGCGCATTTTCCAGCGGTATGTCGTCAAGAGAACGGCGGCGCGCCATATCGATGCAGGTGTGGCGTGCGATCTGATAGAGCAGCGCCCGCAGTTTGCCGCGGCCTTCGTAACGCCTCGCGTAGCGGATGAAGCGCAGAAATG